>Ga0156197_139_pt1 | contig 5853 bp, 4 predicted proteins | sample RifCSPlowO2_12_FD_107850 | JGI IMG/M metagenome (GOLD analysis project Ga0156197, IMG submission 107850) | Candidatus Nealsonbacteria bacterium RIFCSPLOWO2_12_FULL_39_31 | reverse complement strand
ATCCATTTTATTTTTTTCGCCGATACTATTAATTGTTTTCTTAATTTATCCACTGAGACATACCATTCATCAACCACCCGCCAAACAAGCTCGCTCTTGCACCGCCAGCAAACAGGGTATCTATGAGTTATCGGCTTTATATCAAAAAAATATTTTCCACTATCTTTATTTTTAATATAATCAATAATCATTTCAGGATTTTTTTTCGCATTTTTTCCAGAAAATTCATCAAGCTCGTCAAGATAAACGGCTTCTTCATCTATAAGTTCAATGACTGGAATTCCCGCTTCTTTGCCCAGCCGAAAATCCTCGGCTCCTGCGCCTGGGGCAATATGAACAAGACCTGTTCCTTCCTCATCGCTTATGGGAAGAATCAAAGGATTGGTCGCGATTACTTTATGGCCATAATCGCGGAACGCCTTTTTAATTCGCGCCAAATAGTCAAAAGGCGACTCGTATTCCAGCCCGACTAATTTTTCTCCCTTCATAACATTTTCAACTTTCAATCCCAGTCCATCAGCGAGAACTTTCAGAATATAATATTTATTTCCGCTAACTGAGCCGGTGGCAATGGCGTAGTCCTTTTTATGGTCAACCGCGACAGCGACATTCCCCGGAAGAGTCCATGGCGTAGTTGTCCAAACAAGCAAAAATTCATTTTGCCTGCCAAGAATAGGATATTCTATATATATAGAATTATGGGTTATTTCCTGATAATCCTCTGTCAACATCTCGTGTTGGGAAATAGCCGTTCCGCATCTCGGGCACCAAGGCACGCTGTCTCTTCCCTTATATAACAGCCCGTTTTCCTTGCATTTTTTAAGAAATCCCCAGATAGCGTAATTATTTTTGTCAGACATTGTATAATAGGAATTTTCCCAATCCATCCACTGGCCAAGCCGAATTGACTGCTCTGTCTGGATTTTTGAATACTTCAGCGCCCTTTGTTTGCACGCCTCAACGAATTTATCAATGCCGAATTTCTCAATATCTTTTTTATTTTTAAAACCCAATTCTTTTTCAACCTCAACCTCAACCCAAAGCCCTTGGCAGTCAAAGCCGTTCTGGTACCGTTGGTCAAATCCTTGCGCCGCTTTATATCTCTGAAACAAATCCTTATATGTCCTTCCCCATGCGTGATGAACGCCCATTGGATTATTGGCGGTAATGGGCCCGTCTAAAAACGACCAGCGCTTCTTGCCATGATTCTTCTTTTTCAACTTCTCAAAAATTTTCTTTTCGTCCCAAAATTTCAAAATTTTCCGCTCATTTTCAGAAAAATTAAACATAAAAAATTTATTCTTTTAAATCGGCGAATAACGCTTCAAAACCAGCTGTATTAACCCAAAAATTATAAGAATTACGAAGTAAACATTTCTCAATCTCTTTTCTTTGCGTTGTTAATTTCTCTCCGCCAATCGCTTCACCCAAAAGAATATTAGAATAACTGCCATCTAAAAACGCAACATAGGAAATATTATTATTTTGCTCTTTTAAACTGATAATTTCAATCAATTCTGAGATTTGTTTATCTTGTCCGCCTCCCGAAGTGTTTAGATGTTTTGCTTCACATAAAAATATTTTTCTATTTATCTTAATAATCAAGTCTAATTTTTTATTTTGTTTTTTGGCGGCCATTTTAATATTTAAATTTTTACGAACATTTTTAACGCTAAAAATTTTTGAAAATTTAGCCACGCATTTTTGTTCATTAAAAAATCCTTCCCAAGTTTTTACTTCTTGAAAGCCACATTCCGCTAAAATATTTAAAAGTTTTTTCTCTCCGCATTTTCCTTTCTTGCGACTAGAGTTTGAATCTAAAATCGCTTGAACCCATTCTTCGGGGATTGTTTCATTCAAAATTCTCTTTTCAAAATATCTTTGCGCGATTTTTTCAAGCAAAATAATATTTTTTTTAGCAAAGTTTAAAAAACTATCGCAAGCATTTATAAAACAGCCGAATTCCGAACAGTTAGAAAATTTATTCAATATTTTTGAAAGCTCCAAAAAATACTTTTCCACAACTTCCTTGCTTTCTTTTTTTTCTTGCAAAGTTTTAATCGTAATTAAAATATTTTTAACTTCTTTCGCATTAACAATGTATTCCTGTAATTGAGGATGTTTTTCGTCAAAAATATAAAAATTATCCAAAAAATTTTCTAGATTTTGTCGTGATATATTAAAATAATGCAGATTGCTTTGAATTTTTTTCATCGTAAATATAGTTTAAAAATTTATAAACCAAATCAAAAGAAATTCTTTTTCTATTATTATCCCTAAAATTGGTCAAGAAGAAAGAAAAATATTTGCTTCTTCCTTGGTTTAATTCTTTATTAAACCGCTTCATTAGCTCTAATTGGTCGTCTATGGGCATTTCTTCTTTGAAAATCAAATGAGCCATATTGCGAGAGGTGTTTTTACCGACAAGCCCCGCAACCCCATAATCCCTTATATCTTCAAGCTGGATTTTCTTCCCATTTTTGCTGTCTATGGCTCTTAAAAATAAAACATTTTTTCCTATTAAATTTTTTATATCTTTGCTGACACAAAGCGGTTTTTTGTCTTTAATATTTTGAAACGCCAGCTCAACTTTGTATTCGCCAGACCGCAAATAATCCTCAGTCAAACGAAAAATTCCCAAATGGTTATGAGTATTTTTAATTCTATCAATAAAATCTCCTCCAAGTTGCCAATTATGCCTCTTTTCGATTGTAAAAGCAATTTGTTTTTTTTTGGGGAAAATTGTTGCGGTAATTTTATTTTTTTCTAAATTTTCTTTTTTTTTCTTGAAATAAAAAGATATTACATTATAGGTTGTGTCTTCAAATACTTGTTCTGAAAAAATATTCAATTCTACAATCTCAAATTTATCAAAAAATATATTCCTAATTTTTTGGGAATTTTCCGCGCAAAGAAAATTCAAAGGCACAATTAGAATGCCTTCCCTACAATCCAAAATCGAAAAAATTGAAACTTGATACAAATCTTCAAAATTTGAATAAATTCCGGAAAAAAATCTTTCTTTTATTTTTTGATCCGCTTTATTTTTATGCAAGTATGGCGGGTTGGAACAAATAAATTTGTATTTTGATAAACAATTTATTGAATCTCTATAAAAAACATCTTTCTTATCAATATATTTTTTATCGCAGTCAAAACCACTAGCTTTTTTGCAGTTATTCTTGCGAGACCAATTTATTAAATCTTGGTTTCCCGCAAAAGGATCAACAACTTCTTTGTCTTTCACGAATTTTTCTAATCCCTGCAGAATATAATCAGAATTTGTCGTAAAAAATTGTCCGAATTGCCTTTTCTCAATAGAAAAAACTCCTCTGTCATTTCGTGTTATTTTTTTAATTGCTTCTACTTTTGTCATATTTTTTTTCGTCTATCAACTTTTTTAACAACTTCTTTAATATCTTTTCTTTCTAACCATAGGGTATCGGCGATTGTTTCAAAAAATAAGCCGCTATCTCGCAACTGCTCGCACTCTTTTGAATTTATTCTAATTTTAATTGTAATTTTATCTTTTTTCATAATAAAGTACGCTTTGTTTTACTCTATAAATTCTCCGGGGCCGGCGTAAAATCCCTCAAAAGAAGAATAAGGATCGTCAACCCGGCGCTTTTCTAAAAGCGCTTGTTCGGAAAGGCCTTTTATAAATCCATTCATTAGCCAGATCGGGTCCCCATGGCTTATAACCAAAATTATTTTCCCTGTATATTTTTTATCAATTTCTTTCAAAAAATCCGTTGTCCGTTTTTTTACATCGCGCCAATTTTCGCCTCCTGGCGGCCGCTTGAATAATTTTTGCTTTTTGCTGGAGAAAAAATTCCTGTATTTTTCATCTTCTCCTCCCTGAAAAATCCCGAAATTTATGTCGCGCAGGCGCTTGTCTAAAATAATTTTCAAGCCAAGTTTTTCCGCCGCAATTCCGGCAGTCTGCCGAGTTCTTACCAAATCAGACGAATAGATCAAATCAATTTTCTTACCAGCTAATTTTTCAGCAGAAATTTTTATCTGCTCTTTGCCTTTTTCGGTCAAAAAAACAGGATCCCTCTCTGGTATGAGATACAAAAATCCTTTTTTCTCTTCCTGATAAATTGTGTTTCCGTGCCTTAATAAAATATACCTATTATTCATATTACATTTTCTCTGGCGAACTAATTCCCATTAAATCTAATGTATTTTTTAAGACAATTTTCGCCGCCCCGACCACAGCCAATCGAGCTTCGGTTAAATTTCTATCTTCTGTAATCACTTGGCAATTTTCATAAAATTTATGAAAAGCGTCAGCCAGCGACAAAGCATATTGCGGAATCCTCTGAATCTGATAGTCCTTCGCCGTATCCTCAATAACTTCCGGAAATCTGATAAATTGTTTAATCAAATTCAATTCACTCGCTCGTGTGCCTACTCGTGTGCCTACCAGATAGGCACACACTTCTTGTGCCTGTCTGGTAGGCACACAAATCCGATTTTGATTTTTACATTTTTTGATAATACTGCAAATTCTCGCATACGCATATTGTATATAATAAACCGGATTTTTGTTTGATTTATCTTTCGCTAATTTCAAATCAAAATCCAAATGCGTATCAGGGCTCCTTACCAAAAAGAAAAAACGAGCGGCGTCCAGCCCGACCTCTTCTATCAGCTCGTCTATGGTTACATATATTCCCGATCTCTTTGACATTTTAACCTCTTCCCCATTCTCAATAAGACGGACTAATTGCGCAACGATAAAATCTGTCTGTTCTTTTTTATGACCCAAGGCCTCTGCCCCGGCTTTCATTCTTGCCACATAGCCGTAATGATCAGCTCCTAAAAAGAAAATCAATTTATCAAACCCCCTGCTGAATTTATTTTTCAAATAAGCAATATCAGACGCGAAATATGTTTTTTCCTTGTCTTCCTTTATTAAAACCCTGTCCTTATCATCGCCAAATTTTGACGACGCAAACCACAAAGCGCCTTCTTTTTCATAGGTCAAACCTTTGTCTTTCAAAAAGTCAATCGTCTTGCCGACTTCTTTAGCTAATTTTTTCTCCGAGAACCAAATGTCAAATTTTATTCCCATTTTCTTAACCGTCGGCTTTATCATTTTTTTCAAAAGGAGCCGAGCTCCTTTTTCGCCAATTTTTTCCGGGTCATTGCCTTTAATCTCTTTTCTTAAATCATCAATATAATCCCCCTTATAAACCGCCTCCGAATCTCCGATTATAGAATGCCCCAATTTTTTGATTTGCCCTCCTGTGTCGTTAATATAATACTCCATCGTTGTTTTACAACCCGCTTTTTCCAAAACATTCGCCAAAACATCTCCGCAAAACCCTCCCCTGCCGTTGCCCAAAGTCAAAGGTCCCGTGGGATTAGCGGAAATAAACTCCACATTTACTTTTGTCTTGCCCCCGATTTTCAAACTCCCGAATTTTTCTTTTTGCTTCAAAATCTCTCCAACCTGTTTCTGCAAATATTCTTTTGAAATAAAAAAATTTATAAACCCGCCTATCGCCTCAACCTTTTCAAAAAAAGAAACATCCCCCACTTTTCCTCCCCCTCGTAGAGGGAGAGGATTGAGGAGGGGGCTATCTCCGCAGAGGGAAAATTCTCCCCCACCTTCTTCCTCCACCTCTTTGAGGGAGAGGATTGAGGAGGGAGTGAAAAATTGCGAAATTATTAACCTCGCCATTTCCTCTGGACTTTTCTTCGCAATTTTAGCCAGTTGAAAAGTAGCATTCGTTGCATAGTCCCCATATTTCCCTTCTTTCTGCGCCTCAACTGAAATTTCCGGAATTTCAAATCCCGGAAAGTCCCCATTTTTCTGAAGTTCTCCGACAGAATCCCTTATCA
>Ga0156197_133_pt1 | contig 7865 bp, 6 predicted proteins | sample RifCSPlowO2_12_FD_107850 | JGI IMG/M metagenome (GOLD analysis project Ga0156197, IMG submission 107850) | Candidatus Nealsonbacteria bacterium RIFCSPLOWO2_12_FULL_39_31 | reverse complement strand
TTGTTTATGTTTTGGGTTTGTTTTGCAAACAACAAATAAACGCCTTTTGCGGCGTACTATTTGACACTTCTGGCATATTTTTTTTATTGACGCGCGGACTTTCATATTAAAAAAAAATTTAATACCTATACACTACTCTGCCTTTGGTCAAATCATGTACGCTCATTTCTACTTTTATTTTATCTCCGGGCATTACTCTAATAAAATTTCTTCTCATTCTTCCAGAAATATGCGCCACTATCAATTGTTCCTCATTATCAATATTTATTCTTGTTCTAAATGTATTATTAGGCAATGATTCTGTAATAATTCCATCATAAACAACCAATCCTTGTTTAACTTCTGATTTTCTTTCATTCATATAAATAAAATAACAAAAATATTAGTAGCTGTCAAGTAAAATCTCTATTCTATTAATATCAAGCGGTATATGCCTAACCCAAAACGGCCATAGCGATACATCAACACTATTTATATTTTCAGTATTAGAAATAACTTTTCTTGCTTCGCTCTCTTTTTTCCCAGCTAAATTTTGAATTAAATTATCAACATCTATTTTCCATCCAATATCTTGCTTGGCGTTAATATTTAATTTTATAAAATTATTATCATAATCAATAGTATCTATCGTATAATCATAATCAACTGTATTTTTTAACGCTATTTTCTTTTCATTAATTTGGCTTTTAGTTAAACCGTTTATTAAATTTTTTAAATCCTCTTTTTTAATTATAAAAGCTTTTAATTTTAATTTTCCTTTTACAGTATATTCTCCATTATCATTTTCTTTATCTATAAATTCCAAATCAGATAATTCGCTTTGCAAACTTTCATCAATAAGTTCAAATCCAACTAAAACTTGAGAATTAATATCAATTCTCGCTGTGTTTAATAATTCCTTGCTAATTTCCGATCTCACTGATTCGCTGTCTTTATCGCTTAAATCAAAAGAATTGCCTATAAATCCTCCACTTATATTAGTATATGCTTAATTTTATAAAATTATTATCATAATCAATAGTATCTATCGTATAATCATAATCAACTGTATTTTTTAACGCTATTTTCTTTTCATTAATTTGGCTTTTAGTTAAACCGTTTATTAAATTTTTTAAATTCTCTTTTTTAATTATAAAAGCTTTTAATTTTAATTTTCCTTTTACAGTATATTCTCCATTATCATTTTCTTTATCTATAAATTCCAAATCAGATAATTCGCTTTGCAAACTTTCATCAATAAGTTCAAATCCAACTAAAACTTGAGAATTAATATCAATTCTCGCTGTGTTTAATAATTCCTTGCTAATTTCCGATCTCACTGATTCGCTGTCTTTATCGCTTAAATCAAAAGAATTGCCTATAAATCCTCCACTTATATTAGTATATGCTTTAGCGTAAATTTTATCATAATTCGCTGTTCCTTTCCATGCGGGAATTTTAAACTCGCATGGAGAAATTTTAGAACAATCTAAATTATATTTGTTTCCAGAAACAGCGGCAACAACTTTAATTTCTAAATTTCCTTTCGCAGGCACCTCTATATTGCGAACTGACCAATAAATATTTCCATTGCTTGCTTGAAAACGAGAAGGAATCATTTTTTGAGGATTAAGCAAATCATTATACACTATTATTACTGCTTCTGCTTTTTTCTCAACATATTTAGCATCGCTTGCCTTAACTTGTCTTTGCGCGGTTTTAACAGATTCTATAATTTGAGCTGGAATTTGACGAATTTCAACATCAATATCGCTTATATCCGCGCGCGCTTCAACAATAGATGAAAACGAAATTTTTTCTTTAACGCTAAAAATTTTTATTTGAGCTTTTGGCAAATAAAAATATCCCCATATAACCGCGATAATAATCGCTATTCCAGCGATTATTTTCCAAGTTAATAAAAATTTGAGCTTATCGCTGTATTTTCTTGCATTATTTTGTATTTGTGGAATATCTTCATCTTCATCTTTTGATTCTTGACTTATTTCTTGTTTATAAATTTCACTATCTTGTTCCGCGTTCTCTATTTCCTGATATTTATTCTCTATTTCCCGCTCTTTGTTCTTTATTTCTTGTTCTTTACTTTCTGATTTTTTAATTCCGCCTAAATCAAAATATCTTTTTGTAAATTCAATTTCTTGTTCGTCTTCGTTAAAATCTTTTCCTATCTCGTCAAGATAAGAACCTTCATTGTTTTGTTTAATATTTTGCTCATTATTATCTTTACGCGAATAAGAATTAGAATTATCGCCTTTTATGCCAAATTTTTGTATCAATAATAAATGGTCGGGGTTTTCAGTAATAATAGAAATATTTTTTCTAAGAAGCCGCGCTTGATTCATTAACAACTCTAAATTATCAGAATTATTAAAAAAATCTGTTTCATTTGGAAAAATAAGCTTTATCTCATTGCTGTCAACTTTAGTAAGCTGATTTATTATTGAAGCCACTCCCTGGTTTTCTTGAATATATAGTTTCATATTTTTAGCTAATTTAATTAGCGTCCTATTTTTAGCTAATTTAATTAGCGTCCTATTTATTAACGCTATTATTTTTTACTTTTCTTTTTATGTTCTTCTATTGCTTTTTCAAATCCAATTTTATCAACACTAAATCCTTTTTCTTTCGCAATATCGTTTATAAGTTCAATAGGAAAACCATATGTTGAATATAGAAAAAAAGCGTTTTCTCCTGTAAATATCTTGCTTTTAATATTTTTAATGTTTTTTTCAAAAATTTTAAGACCTGCTCTAAGAGCTTTGCCAAATACATTATACTCTTTATTAAAAATTTCTTCAATATGTTTTTTATTTTTTAAAAGCTCTGGATATGTATCTTTGTAAATATTTCCTATTGTATTAAAAATATCTCCATAAACATTATAATCGCTTATTCCTAAAACATTTATATATCGCATAGCGCGCCGTAAAACTCTTCTTAAAATATAACCTTGTTTTATATTAGACGGCGACAATCCTTCTGCCATTAAAAACATCGCGCCTTTTAAATGGTCAATTATAATTCTTTTAGCTTTTTTATTGTCTAAATTAGAATACTTATCCACAATCTCCATTATTGGCGAAAATAAATCCGTGTCAAAATTATTTTTTTTATTCTGAAGAACAGTTGCTAATCTTTCTAAACCCATTCCAGTGTCAATTCCTTTTTTTGGAAGCAATATCAATTTATTGTTTTTGTCGCAATTATATTCATTAAAAACAATGTTCCATATTTCTATTCCATCAACATAAATTTCTGTTGTTGGACCGCACGGTCCCTGTTCTCCTGTTGGTCCCCAAAAATTATCTTTTTTTCCGCGAAATTCTAAATTTTTATTTTTCTCGCTAAATCCAAAATTTTCCCATATTTTTGCTGATTTATCGTCCTGTTTTATATTATGGTCTCCTTTAAAAATAGTTACTGTTATTCTGGAATAATCTATTTTAAATTCTTTAACAATAAGTTCGTAAGCCAACTCTATAGCTTGTTTTTTATAATAACCATTAAAAGAAAAATTGCCAAGCATTTCAAAAAAAGTATTGTGAGTTTCATCTCCCACTTCATCAATATCAGTAGTGCGAAAACACTTTTGCGCTGTCGCGATATTTTTATTTCTTAATTCTTTTATCGCGTCGCGTTCTCCTGTAAAAAAATTTTTAAACTGCTGCATTCCAGCGGAAGTTAATAAAACAGAGCTGTCAGCCTTATCAATAAGTAAAGACGAAGGCATTATCTTATGTCCTTTGCTTTTAAAAAAATCCAAAAATGTTTTGCGTATTTCAGCAGAAGAAATAAATTTTAAATTGTTTTTTTTAATATCTATTATATTTTTTTTCATTAAAAATCTAAATAAAAGTTGTTTTTGCTAATAAATAATATTTTAAATGTATTTTTTAATTTAAAAACTTAAACTGAAATCGATCAAATCAGTTTTGACGACATCATTGTCAACCTCAAATCCTTTGCGATAGATGACCTGTTCCGTGTAATCAATATCCTCAAAGTAAGCCAGTTGAGCCCTGAATATTTTTTCGTTGAATTCGGAAGAAAAAATCTCACCAGCTTTTCCAATAACCTCCGCGATTGAGTGGAAATTTTTAAAAATAAAATACATATCAACATAATCTTTCCATTTGGCTCTTCTCCCCAGCGCGTAAGCCTTCATCGCGGCCAATGTCAAAAGGTCGGCTACTTTTATCACATTATCCAGATTATTTTTAAATTCTATGTTAAACGGGTAATGCAAAAAAGTGATTTTTACTCCGTTTATCAGCGCCGTATATTCATCCTCTTCATTCACAAATACTTTTTCCACGTTAAAATTATTCGTTATTTTTCTTTTAATTTTTCCGGAATCAAATTTATTAACCGTGAACAAATCAAAATCTATTGATTCCCTGTGTCCTGTGTGCAAGGATATGGCTGTTCCGCCGACAAGTCCAAAATCTTTGGAAAATTTTCCGATTAACGGCAAAAGTTTGGTTTGTTGTTCCGTCAAAATTTCTTTATGCATACTTTTTGAAATAAAGGTTGAAATAATTTTTTATTTTTGGACGATAATTATTTCTTTTTTGACTTATTTGTTTTTTGAAAATAATAGCGGATTTTTTAACTCCTAAAATTGAAAACATTTCTTTAACATCGTCAATGTCGCCGTAATTCAGAACATTCTCAACAATAGCTTCTTCTGAAAGATTATCGTAATTTCTCGTACCCCAGACGAGATATGGTCTTTCTTTGATAAAATTGCTGATGGTCATAGTTAAATTATAACACTTTCGGAAGAATAACTTCCGTAATTATTTATTATAACAACATATTATTTTTTGTGAAAGCTCTAAAATTTCAACAATATGTGTCATCCAAGGACTGTGTCATCCAAGGACTGTCCTTGGAAAATAGTTATCCGACTAATTACCAATTTCCGGCTTGCTTTTTTCTTTGTTCTGAACGACTTTTATAAAGTTTCTCCGTAAAACCTCCTTCTTCCAAAAAACTTTTTTCAAGCGCGGTAAGCTGTCTGTCAAGAAGATAATTTGTCTGATTTATGAGACAGATTGCGCAGTTGGCGGCATCCTCCGGATCGGACATATAAGACTTGTAAGTCTCATATGTCCTATTGGACTTATAAGCCAGCTCGCGCGCCACTTTTGCTCGTGGCTCAATTTTGCTCCAAAGTTTCAAGCCCTTTTGGCGCAAAAAATCTTCGTAGTCCTCCAAAAGCTCGGCTTGACTTGCGCGCGCTACGCCGACAAGTTTTAGCTCGGTCTTTTTGGAAGTGCCTGACGCTTGAGAGCCCTCTGCGATGTTTTGTCGTCCGGAGCGAGCCGCCTGAATTATCTGGTCGCTCATTCGTGACCAATACTGCCGCCGTGGCGGCCGTTTTGTCTTATCGGTCTTATATGTTCTATTGGTCTCATCGGTCTTATTTGTCTTATCGGTCCAATTTTCCACATACCACTTACAAAATTCTACCGTGAAGTCATAAACCATGGTGGCAGATTGATATGAAAGCAGTTTTCTATATCCTCCATGCGGAGGAATTAAATTTGTTATATTTGTCATATTGGTCTTATTGGTTAATTTGTCTAATTTGTCTTATTCGGTGGTGGTGTTGGTGCTGTTGGTGCTATCGGTCCCATCTGTCCCATCTGTGCTATCGGTCCCATCTGTGCTATCGGTGCTATCGGTGCTATCGGTGCTGTCGGTGCTGTCGGTCTCATCTGTCCCAGCTGTGCTATCTGTGCTATCGGTCTCATCTGTTTCATTGGTCCCATCGGTCTCATCTGTCCCAGCTGTTGATGCCGCGGCGCCACAAACGCCAGGCAAAGGCGTAAGCGAGCCGTTCACTATTTTAACACAATACGGCTCGCCCGTAACTTCATCATAAAGCGTAATGCCGTTTGGCTTCTCAGCGCTTCCTATTGTGAGATTCTCAACTACTAAGTTTGCGATATGCATTATACCATTAACAAATTTCACGCCGACTGAAACAAGGTAGTCAATAACCGACTGCAATGACGCGCCACCTCCACTGCCCCCACCCCCGCCACCGCTACCCCCTCCCGCCGCAAGAAGCGCTTCCACATCAGCAATCCGCGTTTCTAAATCGCCGACTTTGCCCGCGAGCTCCTGCACTCCGGAGAGAGTGAATGTAGCAAGCTTGTAAATATCAACTCCCTTGCCGCCAGCGGAGAGAGTTTCCAAAGGCGCTTCTTCCGCTATGAGTCCGAGCCGAAGAGGCGCCGACTCGTCCTCGTATTTATAGCGATACCGCGCCACACCAACCATTTCAAGCGTTTCAAGTATTGACCGTTTATCTTCATCTGTTATATAAGTTATATCTTTTTTGGCGTCTTGCGTTGAAATATTAATAAATGAATTTGCCGCCACATCTCCAATAATATGCATTTTATAAAGAGGCGTGGTCGTTCCTATTCCTATATTGCCATTAGCGTCAATCACAAATTGTGATGAAATAGTATTATGTCGCAGGTCAATAAACGCTTCAATACTTGCCTCGCCGACTCCGTCAAACGATTCAAGCGCGACACCTACTGTTTCCCCCGTTGTCGTGGCTTTCGCTCCGATACCGGCAACTGAAGAGAGGGCTATTCTGTCTCCTATCGCGATTGCCCCGCCGTCGCCGTTTACTTTCACGGGCACGCGACCGGCAATAGCCACGGGTTTCGCATTTTCAATTTCTTTTCCGAGCAGTATTCCGGGATTAGTTGAGATAATTCCTATAATGGTTTCTGTCGCTGTTTCAGCCCTTTTAATAAATCCGCTATTATCAGGGTCAAGCGAAACAATTTCTCCCGCGGAAAGCGTCTCATCCGCGGTAGCGTAATTTTCAGCAACATCAATATCCTGAATTGTCGCCGTTGTCGCGTAAATTGTGCCTGCCGTTGTGCCGCATGAACCAGTGTCGCGAACACAAAGAGAACCTTGAATTGAAAGAGTTGATACAGGCGTCGTCGTTCCAATCCCCACATTGCCGCCCATTATACCCATTCTTCCATTACTTAAAAATAGTTGCGAGCCTGTTTGAAACGCAAACGTATCAACACCATTTTCCTGTAAAGCGAATATGGTTTGTTTATTGCCGATGTCATAAATATCAACAGTGTTTATATTGCCGCCATCAATCCCCGCCCAGGAATATATCTTTCCATTATAAAGGACGGAAGTATAAAAGCGTCTTGCCGTTCCCCCTGCTGTTCCTGTTGACCATGAATCGGTTGCGATATCATAAATATCAACAGTGTTTAAATTGACACCATTATACCCCGCCCATGAATATATCTTGCCATTGTATAGGACAGAGGTATGATAGCGTCTTGCCGTTCCCCCTGCTGTGCCTGTTGACCATGAGTCTGACGCAATATCATAAATATCAACAGTGTTTAAATTGCTGCCATTCCACCCACCCCATGAATATATCTTTCCATTATAAAGGACGGAGGTATGACTCTCTCTTGCCGTTCCCCCTGCTGTTCCTGTTGACCATGAATCAGTTGCGATATCATAAATATCAACAGTGTTTGTATAGCCGCCAGCAGTAGTCCCCGCCCAGGAATATATCTTGCCATTGTAGAGGACGGAGGTATGAAGGTATCTTGCCGTGCCGCCAGCTGTGCCTGTTGACCAGGAATCGGTTGCAATATCATAGATATCAACAGTGTTTAAAAGGCTGTCATTCCACCCCCCCCATGAATATATCTTTCCATTATAAAGGACGGAGGTATGATAGCGTCTTGTCGTGCCGCCGGCTGTGCCTGTTGACCATGAGTCTGACGCAATATCATAAATATCAACAGTGTTTAAATTGCTGCCATTCCACCCACCCCATGAATATATCTTTC
>Ga0156197_128_pt1 | contig 9429 bp, 8 predicted proteins | sample RifCSPlowO2_12_FD_107850 | JGI IMG/M metagenome (GOLD analysis project Ga0156197, IMG submission 107850) | Candidatus Nealsonbacteria bacterium RIFCSPLOWO2_12_FULL_39_31 | reverse complement strand
CAACCGCTTTCACTCACGATTATCATCGCTATCCGGCAAAGTTCATTCCGCAAATTGTCCGAAAACTGATTGAAGACTACGCTCCAAGCGGTACACAGGTTGTTTGCGATCCGTTCGGGGGATGCGGTACGACTTTGGTTGAAGCAAAAATGTTGGGACACAAGAGCATTGGTTTTGATATAAATCCGGTTGCAAAACTTATCACACAAACCAAAACAACCGCTATCAATCCGAAAACGCTTGAAAACAGTAGAAATAAATTTTTGAAGTATTACGAAAATGCTCCGTCAGTTTCGTACAACCACCACCAGCGCATTAGCTACTGGTTTGATGAACCAACAATTCAAGAACTGGGCAAAATTTATTTTGCGATCAAGAAAATTAAAAATCATAATGTCCGCCGCTTTTTCCTCTGCTCTTTTTCTCACAATCTAAAAAACTGCTCTCGTTGGATGATGAGAGACACTAAACCAACAATCGATAGGGATAAGATTTTACCAATTCCTAAGGAAACATTTTTGCGACATCTTGATTCAATGATAAAGAAGAATGAGCGATTTTATTCTACCCTTGCTCAATCCGGATACATCAACACCCCCGCAAAAATGTATCGCAGGGATTCCACGAAGAAACTCCCGATTGAAACAGAAGCTATTGACCTTATTATCACCTCACCGCCCTATGTTACTTCATACGAATACGCTGACCTTCATCAGCTTTCGTTGCTTTGGTTTGGCGATGATCCAAAACATTTCAAAAAGTGGCATCATTTCAGTAATGGTTTTATTGATTTCCGCAGAAATTTTGTCGGCACGAGTTCAAAAGAGGAAAAAAACGGCGATTTTAATAGCATGGTAGCAAAACAAATCGTTGACGACTTGATTCAAGTAGAGCGCCCGCTTGCCGTTGATGTCGCAAACTACTTTTTGGATATGAAAAGAGTTTTTGCGGAAATGTATCGTATATTGAAAACCGGAGGAAAGGCATGTACCATCATCGGCAATACGAAAATGCGAGGTGTTGAAATTCTGAATGCTCAAGTCGCGGCCGAGCAAATGCAAGCGGCTGGTTTCAAAAAAGTTGCTTTCATTAAGCGCGAAATTCCAAACAAGAGAATCACGCCGTGGCGTAATTTAGAAAGTGGAAAATTCACAGGTAAAAATGACCCGTCTAAGACACATGCGCACGCATACGAATTTGAATATGTCGTTGTGATGGAGAAAGTCTAGTCCTTCTCTATCTGCTCGGCTCTGTTAGTAAAGGCAAGATCTAAAATAAATTTGCTAATAGCTTTCAAAGAATTAGGGATTGCCCAATCTCTTTGCTCTGTTTCGTTTTTCATCTCAAAAAACATGGCAATCGCATATAAGTATATGCTTGCAAAAAAACGTTTTTGAACCATTGACATCATATCTCCGGAAGCATACTTCTGATTTCTTTTAGGAAACTCCGCAAGAACATCGGGTTCTTTGTTGATATAGACAGTAATCCCTTCTTGGTCTTCTGCTATATCTGCTATATCAAAACCAGTCCATCGTTTTCCAGATGGTGAAGTCCAATTTTCTTTAGACCAATCGTCTTTGGGAATATATTTTCTCTCTGGAAGTTTAAGAGCTTGTTTGGTCGGCGGCTTAGAAGGAGTTGGTGGATTTATCTTTGGTTCCTCAAATTCACCAATGGTTATTTTTAAGTCGGCATTAAGCGATTTTTGATTTGGTCGCGTCAATTCAAAAGTTATCGTGTCCACATCTCCCGGCTTTGCGTCTTTTACCGGTTCAATGCGGACTGGCAAAAAACCGTTTTTCAAGGAGTATTGGTTGATCTGAACTAATTTTGATTGCGTCCAACTAAACTCGCCCTTATCTTTTGTACGGGTGAGATAATCATTGACAGCATCGGTTTTTATCCTCAATCGTGCGTAACGGTTGTACGGTATTTCTTTTTCGTTTTCTCCAATATCAAACATTGTTGGAATGTATTCACCGATATATTCTTTCTTTGGTCCCTTTGGCTTTTCCGTGGGGACTTCTTCGCCTGTGTTTAAGAGTTCGGCGAGAAATGGGTTGTCTTTTACTAGCCGACTGATATAGCGGGAAAGGTCTTTGTCTTCCGGTTGTGCATTTCTTAATTTCCGTTCTTTGTATTCACTGTTAAGCTCTTTCAATGTTTCATCCCCTTTTATGGAATCAATCAATCGCTTATGGAATTCCGCATACTCCGGAATATCAATAACTCCACTTCTTGCTGTGTGAAAAACTTTATTTGCCTGCCAGGATGCGTTGGACAAATCAATATGAACAAACATGTATGGCGCAAGGTCGGGCAAAAGACAGTCATGTTTTAGAAAATTCACGGTCTCTGTGTGTTGCGATTGGCCGTTTATGGTAAGAAAAATTTTCTCCTGTTGATTTTTATATGACTGTCCCGTGTCTCCCTCATCATTCAGAACTGCAATCTCGATTGTTCTTAATTCAAAAATACCGAGCTCTGCCTTGAGAGGGAGGACTGTTCGTATAATTTTTTTATCATCAAACTGCTTTTTGAGTAGCCGCCAAAGGCCGTAAATTCTCGTAACTTTATTTTTTTCTGACCAGCCGGGTAATTGTGAACGTAACTCATTGAGTTGGATGGGAAGTGGCATTGAAAAATATCGCTTATTGATTTCTCGCGCGAATTCTCTATTGCGCTGGCCAGTGATAGAAGAATTTGGATTTTTCAATGTATAGCTAAAAAGGCGGACAAAACTTCCACTTTCAAAAGTATCTCCATCGGGTAAGATTTTCAACGGCTCATATGGTATTGACGGCACTTCGTCATCAACGACACAGTATTGGTATGATTCCGCCTTAAAACCGGGTTCGTACCATTCGCGAACAAGAGCAAAGCCCCACAAGTCCTCCGCACCATTTCTAATGTTTGGCGCACGCCGCGAAAGGATAAGTTGGTAGCCGTTGCCACAAAACTTCAAGGCGGCAGAGCCACCTTGGTTATAAACACCGTGAGCAAATTTAATTTTTATTTTGTTAGAACCACCAATGGAAAGAAAAGTTTTTGGAAAATCTTTTGGGTGTTGTCCTTCGCCAAAATCAAAAACTGAAATTGTTGGCTTCTCCGGCGTTCCTTCAGCGATAATACGAACTGTCTTTAGTGCGATTTCTCGGACTTCTTTATCTGATAGATCAAAATTTGCAACCTTGTCGCCAAAGAATTTTCTAATTGCATCATTTTGGCTTTGTGGCGCAGATGGCGACTCGGGATCAATTTTATTATCCCAGCACATCCGGCTTAAGAGAGCATCAATGCCGTTTGTGATTTTCTCAACTAATGCACCGACGGGGTCGGGCGATTGGGCTTTTATCGTCCCTGCATTGTTCTCCTGATTTCCATACGGCATCCACTTACAATTTTGAAAAAACGGATGCGATTTGATTAAATCCGTTACTTCTTCTTGAGTGGTTGCTTTGATGAGCTTTTGAAGAATCTCCTTATTTAATTTCTGTTGTGTCATCATAAGATTATAGTTTGAACTCTCGCTTTTTAGGAAAATGGAATTTTGCTTTGGTTTCCTTAACTTTGCGCTCAATTTCGGAAAAAACCTTGTCTATATCCTGTTCGTCATATTCATAAATATTTCGGTTGGAACAATTTCCTAAAACTTTCAGTCGTTTTAGGACTATATTTGTTCGGGCGGTGGCAAGTCGCTTGAAGCGGTCTCGCGGGTGTTCATTTGTTGGTGTTATTTTGTCCATATTTTTAAACCATTGTAATATACGTGTTATCCTTACACAAGTGTTATCCACTTGTAAAGAGCTTAGCGTATGTTAAACTATAAGTCAAGCCCTCCGCCCAATCGCCCATACCTTTTCAAAAAAATCCCGCGCAAAACAAAAAAGAATGGAAAAGCGATGGGGCAATTTTCCGACCAAGTTATTCTTTTGCCCTTGGCAGGAGTATCTCTCCTTACAGGAGCAGTATAGTTTTCGCATCGTGCTTACAAGGTTTTGCGCAATATGCTCAAACTTTTCGATTCCTGCGCGAAAAACAAGCAGTTGTTTTTCTCTCGGTCATTTTCACTTCGTTCAAATGTGTCTTTACAGTTTGGCTCGAACTCATTTTATCCGAAACTCCTGAACGAAACCAGACCAAGGAAGCCAGCCCGCCGCCGCTCGCTACCACTCGCCACCCAGCAAAAAAGTTTTCTTCGCTTTTCCTGATATGCGCGCGCCGGATTTTTTCTTCTAAAAGGAAAAGAAAACTTTTTTGCTGGGTTCTGCTCTCAATGAGCAGGGCGGCGGGCTTGGCCTCTATTTTTTTCAAGAACACGGCGGAATTCCCCCCACACCCCCCCTTCCGCCGTGTTCTTGCGGGGACGGACGGGATTTTTGGCGGCGTTATTTTTCTAAATCCACTTCTTTATCTCCGACTTTCAAATTCTTCTTCGCAATCCATACAAATCCCTTTTCCGGCGTGATGACGGCAACGTCAATCGAACCACCCACGCCGGGCATATCACCCGGGTCGCCCGCGATACCATCAGAAAATCTTTGAATGGCCGTAGTTGTTCCGATTGCCAAGGTGCTAAAATCAATGCCGTCCTGCAAAGTCATGGTTCCCCACTGAATGACGTATTCTAAGCTCCTCAACTGTTTTTGAACTTCTTGTGCTCCCATATCCGAAGCAATTTTTTGCAAAGCTGGCAAATTACCAATGCGTCCGTCAAAACCGAGAACAATTCTTGACACCACATCAATCTGACCTATCCAACTGGCACCATATTCTTGTCCTCGTTTTGTGCTATCTCTTTTGAGCTCGACATTGCCTGGAATATACACCATCGCAACTTGATGCGACTCGTCTTGATTGTAACCGGCGACGATAAACTGTAACTGCTCTACGCCCGCTATCCCTTCCTTTTGGATTCCCTTAGGATCTTTGAACTTAAATTTGACATGGCCGTTTTCTTCTTTAATCTCAACAATTTGGCAACCTTGTCGTTCCAAATCGGCTTTTATTTGATTAGGGAGAATTTTTAGCTGGTCTTTGTATTGATATTTTTCTTCAAAAAAATCTTTCAGTTTTTGGGCGGTTTCTAGGATAGTTATTTTTTCCGTCTCAATACTTTTCTTAAACTCTTCCACAAACCTGCTGATATTTTTTAATACCCCATTTTCAGGGAGAAATACCAATCCAGCCACAATCAAACCAGCACGATCATTGATCTTGAAAACCTTTGACGCAGAATCAGATCCAATTCTGCTCATCCCTTTTTGGTTACGGTATGACTGCCGACTGTCTGCGGCTAAAACTATTCCTTCCGGCGTTGTTGTGTTAATTCCAAGACTCATAGTGTTATTTTTTTACTCAAAAATTTAATTATTACGGCTTCGACTGCCGTCCAAATAAGTGCGTTTGTTCCGTTTCCGATTATGCCGGTGTTTGCCCACGTTAGTCCGCCCAAGAGCAATGCCCAGCTAAAAATTGCTCCCGCTTCTTCATTCGCATATATTTTGGTTGCAATACCGGCCACGGTATTTCCTACGACTGTTCGTAAATCATTGGATAAGTTTGTCCCGTCAGTTTTTATAGATTGTTCGCCATGTCCCACATAATCCGGAGCGGGAGAGGTAACCACGCCACTGCTGGCGGGCGACATTTGTCGTTGGGAGTAATTAAATTCTTCTAGTTGTTGACGGCGGAAAAGCGGAATCCCAAGCAACTCAAATGCTTTATCGGTCAAGAGAATTGATCTGGTTTTTTGCCTACCTTTCTCCAAAAATCCTTGTTTTGTAAGAGCGGAGATAATGCCACTTACAGATTTATGGTCAGAAACGTGAATGCCCATGACCATTTCCTGAAGCGTAGGTGAGGCGCCATACTTAACCCTGTAGTCGGCTATAAACCGTATGAGATTTTCCTGATTCTTCGTCATATTTCAATACTACTCCACAACCCTTGTGGAGTCAATACCAGCTTCTTGTGGATAAACTATCCTTTTGAAATTTTGGGTATCATACTATAATATAAGCATGGCAAGTAACCAGATTTTCAAAGCAGTATATTTTCCTGACTACAAAGAAGCGAATCCTAAAGCAAAAGGGTTTATTTTGGCGTTTGGGGAGCGAAATAAAGATATATATAAAAATATTGCAAAACTTGAGAGTAATGAGTTAAGAAATTTGCTTGGGACAGACTCCTACATAGAACTTGAGCAACGTGCGCAACAGGAAGGATTACAAGTAAATACTTATTGCCTTTGGTATTTACGCAAAAATTTTGGCGTAGAAAAATTAAAACCAACAATAATAAAGAGCAGTAAAGCTATTGAGCACTTCGAAAACAAAGTTATTGAGGGAGATTGCCTGGAAGTGATGAAAGAAATTCCAGCAAAATCAATAGATATGATTTTGTGTGATCTGCCGTATGGCACTACACAAAATCACTGGGACAGCGTTATCTCCACTGACCAACTTTGGAGCCACTACGAACGCATTATAAAAGATAAGGGCGTTATTGCTCTTACGGGACAAGGACTCTTTACGGCGAACCTAATGTTATCTAATCCGAGACTGTTTAAATACAAAATCACTTGGGTAAAATCTAAACCAACAAATTTTCTCAATGCCAAAAAACAACCGCTCCGAAAACATGAGGATGTTTGCATTTTTTATAAAAGTCAGCCAGCATATAATCCTCAGATGACTTATGGCGAACCTTACAATAAGGGTTTTAGGAAAGATCAATTCACTGGAAGTTACGGCGATTTCAAAACTGTTGAGGTAAAAAGCAATGGCGAGAGGTATCCTACTGATGTTGTCTATTTCAAAACTGCCGAGAGTGAAGGCGAAGTTTATCATCCAACACAAAAACCAGTGGAGCTCGGCCGATATCTCATTCGTACCTTCACAAAAGAAGGAGAGGTTGTTTTAGATAATACTTGCGGCAGTGGGAGCTTCCTTGTTTCAGCAGTTTTAGAGGGGAGAAAATTTATTGGAATTGAGAAAAACCAAGATGTTTATCTATTCAAGAAACATAAAGTGGATTATATCGAGGTTTCCAAAAAGCGTATCAAAGAAGCTGAAACTCAATATAGGGCAGAGAGCAACAAACTAAAGCTATTTTAGATTCCGCTATACGGCTCCTCTTGGAGAACTTGTCGTGCTTTTTCAATTTCACCGTCAGTCAGCGCACCTTTTCCTTTGAGCCAGTACAGCAGGTGGAAATATTGATTTGCGTGTAAAATCGGCTTTACTATTTTAGTTAGGCCAGTTTCTTTCTGAACAAAGGCAAGGTGTTTTTCCGAAAGTACACCGCGACCAATGAGGTCGTAGGCGATTCTCACGGCATCAACGGAGGTTAGATTCAGATCGCCTTTATGGTTTCTATCCTTCTCAACGTCTGGCGGATCAATGCTCAATAAATCCTCAACCGTCTCTAGTCCGTTGAGATTGCGGTTATAATACTCTATTTCTTGCCCGCGATAAGTAAACCATGTTCTTCCTTGTTCGGTGAGAGAACCGCGTGGCAAATAAACGCCTTCATTCGCTACTCGTTCTTTTGACACCCAGCCACAGATGTAAAGTACCCATTTTCTTTGTCTGGTCGTACCCGGAAGCTCTCTTTTGCTTGGAGTTTCGAGGTGAGTCATAACATAAATATCAGCGTCCAGTCTTTCGTCATGCATCTGTCGCGCAAAGAAATTATGCTTTGCTTCTCTTGCAATACCATCGCTACTTTCATATTCCTCTTTGAATGGTAATGCGCCACCACGACATTTAACATCAACTTTTATCCCAGAGGGAAGTAAAATGTCATATCCAAGCGGATGATCTTCGGGGTTTATTTCTGGCATACCTAGTTTGTTTCGTATAACCATTTCTGCAAGCGCGCCGAATCCCTGCTCCTCTGAACTTCCTCGCTCTGCGCCAGTTCTATTTTGATTTGCGGCAATATATTCAGCCGCTTTTTGCCGCAATCGAAAGCCGAGCTCGTCGGTAAGTTTTACTATTATTGGCCTTGGTAGATGATATTTGTACATAGTTATTTCACAAAGTAATCCAATGGTTTTTTATAAATCTTGGCAAATTCTTTCAGTTGCAGTACGTCAAAACGCCTCTGTCCCGATTCAATTTTTGAAAGGTAAGATTGAGTTTTACCGAGTTTCTCTGCAACTTCAACCTGCCCGAGACCAGCCTCAAAACGCGCTTTTTTCAAGCGTTCAACGATTGCATTATGATCTTTTGTATAAATTGCCCTAGGTATGATATTTGATAGTATATTATTCCATTGCGTAATATTCCAAACTGCCATATAATGTAACTGCCCGCCCTCGCCCAATCGCCCATACCTTTTCAAAAAAATCCCGCGCAAAACAAAAAAGAATGGAAAAGCGATGGGGCAATTTTCCGACCAAGTTATTCTTTTGCCCTTGGCAGGAGTATCTCTCCTTACAGGAGCAGTATAGTTTTCGCATCGTGCTTACAAGGTTTTGCGCAATATGCTCAAACTTTTCGATTCCTGCGCGAAAAACAAGCAGTTGTTTTTCTCTCGGTCATTTTCACTTCGTTCAAATGCCCTTGGCAGGAATCGAACCTGCATTTCAGCCTTCGCAGGGCCGTGTCCTATCCATTGAACGACAAGGGCGTAAAAATCTATTTTATCCACCCCGACGCTTCGGTCGGGGAGCCGACTGAAGCGTCGGCTTTGAACGACAAGGGCGTTGTCAGAATTTCAAAGCTCGGGCGATGACGGCGACAAGGGATTCTTCAATCTTTTTTTCTTTAAGATACTGCAAAAGGTATCTTCTTATTTGTTCCGGGTCGGCATCGCCCAGCAATATTACGGTGTGAGTGGAAAAAGTTCTTTTTGATTCCAAAATCAGATCTTTCTTTATCGGAGGATTATAATTTATCCAGAAGTGGCCGATGTCTTCGTAGTTTAAATTTCTGTTTCCAAACGATAAGCCTCCAGAATTTATTTCGTGAATGATTATTCTCGGTCTTCTGGATCCGTGAAGTCCGACGGAAAATCCGGCCAGAACGGCAAAAACGGCGAATAAAAAATTATGCAAAACAACGGCCGCCAAAACAAGAGCGGCGGTGATTATGCCCAGCGCCCAATACCATTCCGGAGTCTTTTCGTGGAATTCGTATTCCGCCGCATTCCATCTTATTTTTGAAGGAAGGTTGTCCATATTTACTATATTTTACCTTACTATAATATATTAACAGCAGAGAAAAGTCATTATGGAAAAATTTTACTTGACCATGCCCATTTATTACGCCTCCGGCAAACCGCACATCGGTCATGCTTTTTCCGCGGTGTTCGCCGATGTTGTCGCCCGGCGGCAAAAATCAAAAGGCAAGGATGTTTTCTTTTCGGCCGGGCTGGACGAACACGGCTCAAAAATAGAAGAAAAAGCGAAAAAAGAAA
>Ga0156197_112_pt1 | contig 11662 bp, 12 predicted proteins | sample RifCSPlowO2_12_FD_107850 | JGI IMG/M metagenome (GOLD analysis project Ga0156197, IMG submission 107850) | Candidatus Nealsonbacteria bacterium RIFCSPLOWO2_12_FULL_39_31 | reverse complement strand
TGAAATTAATCAATATTGGGGATGTCAAAAAAATTGATGACCAACAGTTGAATATTTATGATGATAATAAAAAAGGATTATTGGGAAAACTCGGAGAAATTGTTAAAAAAATAATTGATTGTTGCAAGGAATAAAAATATGAAAAAAACATTTTTGACCACGGCCATTTTATTGATAGCGGCTGGCTTGATCGCCGGAACATGGTTGCTTATCAGGCAACCAAACCCTCCTTCAAACTCGCCTTCTCAATGTGAGATCAAAGAAATGACTTTTTATTATCTTGACCAATGCGGCTGGTGTCAGAAAGTTAAAAGTGAGGGAACGATAGATAAAATTGAAGCGCTTGGCGTGAAGGTGAATAAAATTAACGCGGCTATTGGGCCAATCCGGCATAAATTTGAAAGCGTGCCTACTTTTGTGATTAATGATAAGGTGTATTCCGGCTATAAAACCTTTGAAGAATTAGAAGAATTACTTGGGTGCGCCAAAACAGAAAATCAACCTTCTAATAATCAAAATCAACCCCAATCTTTGCCTAAAATTCAGTTTTCCGGCGAAAAAGGCGAGACCGTAAATTTAGAAAATGGCGAGGTTAAATTAACTGCTTCCACTTTTAATAACAATCAAGCCCGTTTTTATAATATGGAACTGCCGCTTGGAAAAACAATTTATTTTTTTGTGGTAAAAGACAAAAACGGGATTTATAGAGCTGCTGCCAATGCCTGCGCCGTTTGTTTCAAGACATACAAAGGATTCCGCCAGGAAGGAGATGAAATCGTTTGCAATAATTGCGGAAATCGTTATCCGATTGAAAAAATAGCCACTGAAAAAGGCGGCTGTAACCCGGGACCCATCAATCCAAATTTAGAAGTAAAAAAAGGTCAAATCATTATTAAACAAGCAGATTTAGAGCAGATCTTAAATCTGTTTTAATTAATTTTAATGAGATAAAATTTATGGAAAAAACAATTTTAATAATATCTGGAATGACTTGCGCTTCTTGCGCCGCTAATATTGAAAACGCTCTAAAAAAAGAAACGGGAATTAAATCCGCCAATATTAATTTTGCCGCGGAAAAACTTTATTTAGAATTCGATTCTGTTGAAATAAGTATCGCCAGAATTCAAAAGATTATTGAGAAGCTGGGATACAAAGCATCGGAAGAAACTACCGAAGAAGAAACGTTCGATCATCACAAAGAGGCAAAAGCGCAGGAAGCCAACAAATTAAAAAAACGGTTTTCTTTTGCCTTAATTTTCAGCCTGCCCATTATCTATATGGTGATGGGTGAAATGCTTGGTTTGCCGATGCCGATGATTTTTGAAAATTACGGAACTGTTATTCAGTTCGTTTTAGCGACAGCCGTGATTATTTCCTGTTTGAATATTTGGACTTCTGGTTTCAAAAATTTATTGCGATTAACGCCTAATATGGATTCCCTTATTTTTATTGGCACGGCTGTTGCTTATTCTTATAGCTTAATCATATCTATTTTAATGTTTTTAGGAACAAAGGTTGAAGCGTATCTTTATTATGAAAGCGCGGCTTTAATTTTGGTTTTTATTTCTTTAGGCAAATATCTTGAAGCGATAACAAAGGGAAAAACCAGCGAGGCGATTAAAAAACTAATCGGACTTCAACCGAAAGAAGCGACGGTTATAAAAGACAACGAGGAGATAAAAATTCCTATTGCGGAAGTAAAAGTCGGAGACATTATATTGGTCAAGCCCGGAGAAAAAATTCCCGTTGATGGAATTGTTATTGACGGCTATTCCGGCGTTGATGAAAAAGCGATCACCGGAGAAAGCATCCCGGTTGAAAAGAAAAAAGGCGATGAAATAATCGGCGCGACCATTAATAAGACCGGTGTTTTGAAATTCAAAGCAACTCGAGTTGGCAAAGATACGATGTTGGCCCAGATTATAAAAATCGTTGAAGAAGCAATGGGCTCTAAAGCGCCGATTCAACTTTTAGCCGATAAGGTCTCTTTCTATTTTGTTCCATCTGTAATCGGCATTGCTGTTTTTGCTTTTGCCGTTTGGCTTTTATCGGGACAGCCCTTGGCTTTGGCTTTAATGGTTTTTGTGGCAGTTCTGATTATCGCCTGCCCTTGCGCTTTGGGGCTCGCCACGCCGACAGCCGTGATGATGGGCGCCGGTCTAGCGGCAAAAAATGGCATTTTAATTAAAAGCGGCAAAGCGCTGGAAATTGCCAGAGATGTAAATATTGTTATTTTTGACAAAACAGGAACCTTAACTCGCGGCGAACCAAGCGTTACCGATATTATTCAAATTAAAAATGAAATTGGCGAAAATTCTATTTTGCAAATCGCCGGGTCAGTGGAAAAAAATTCCGAGCACCCTTTGGCTCAAGCCATTGTTGATAAAGCAAAAGAGGAAAAATCTAATTTATCAGAAGTAAAAAATTTCCAAGCCATACCCGGTTATGGCGTTTCAGCTGATTTAGAAAATAAAAAAATACTTTTCGGAACAAGAAAATTAATGTTTAACAATCAGATTGACTCAAGCTTCATAGAAGAAAGAATGATCTCTTTAGAAGATCAAGGCAAAACAGCAATGATTTTAGCGCAAGATAAAAACATAATCGGCGTTATCGCAGTGGCTGATACTCTTAAAGATTTTTCAAAAGAAGCGGTTGAAATGCTTCACAAGATGGGAAAGAAAGTTGCCATTATCACTGGCGACAATCAACGCGTTGGGCAAGCTATCGCCGGACAAGTTGGCATTGACAAGGTCTTAGCCGAAGTCCTGCCGCAAGAAAAATCAGCTGAAATTAAAAAACTGCAATCAGAGGGAAATATTGTGGCAATGGTGGGCGACGGCATTAATGACGCTCCGGCCTTAGCTCAAGCCGATTTAGGCATTGCCTTGGGTTCAGGCACTGATGTGGCTATGGAAACCGGCGAAATAGTTCTAATCAAAGACGATCTGCGGGATGTGGTAATTGCCATTGATCTAAGCAGATATACCCTTCAAAAAATAAAACAAAATCTTTTCTGGGCGTTCTTCTACAATATTGTCGGTATTCCCGTGGCGGCTGGGATTCTATACCCTTTCACTGGCTGGCTTTTGAATCCGGCTATTGCCGCCGGGGCTATGGCCCTTTCGTCAGTAAGCGTTGTTTCCAACGCGCTTTTAATGAAAGGATATAAACCGCGGATTATGAAAAAATAAAAGGAGCGGAAACAAAAGGAGCCGAAGCTCCCGCTCCGTAAGGAGTTCGGCTCCTTACTCTTAATGCTCTCAACGCCCTTGACATTTATAATCATTGCAGGAATATAAAGGTAGCACCTTGTCATGCATTGAATTACGAAATTCAAGGTATGCAACATCCTATTTTTGAGCCAAGAAAGGAGGTGATAACCATGAAGCCCAAAAAAGCGGAAAAGATAAGGGTCTGGGAAACCAGGCTAATAATTGCAACCTTCCGGAAAAACAGGGAAGAAACCGCGAAATGCATGGACGCGCTCCATCGGCGCGGCTGCCACGAAGGTAAAGCAATGGAAGCCGCAAGAAATTTCTTGCGGCAGAGTCAGAATTAGGAAGAAGGGGAGAAAACATGGTTAACCAAGCAAAGCGGGAATTTCAGGAAGAAATTTCCGCTTTTGTATTTGAGCCTACGCCGCCGCGGCGATGGGCGGAGAACATTGGCGTCTGCTGAAAAAATAATTGATTATCATTTCCGACATCACCATGTTTGCGCTAAAACCTTCCCCCTCCGCATATTCCCGCCCCTCTTTATACTCCCGCCTTTTCCCCACATTCCACTGGCTGACCGGCCTTAAATATCCGACTACCATGGAATAGATCTCGCAGGGCTGAAAATTAGTCAACGCGAAACTTTTATTAAAACACGCATCGCATTTCGCTATTTTAATTTTTCCTCTATTACTCTCGTAAGCAAGCGAAACTCCGTCCGCGAATTTGCCATCAACTACTTTTAATTTTTTTCCGCAGTCGTGGCAAAAATACGGCTCATTTTGAACGATTTTCATAGATTTTATGAAAATTTATTTTGCGGTTATTATTTTTTTCCGACCCTTACCGCGTCCTTTGTTTTCCAATTTTTTTAATTCTCTCATCATTTCGTCAAATTCTTTGCCCTTTATCCCGTGCGCCATTGCCCCTTGTTCCAATGTCTCCCAGGCGGCGATAAAACAACCTATACAATGCAGTCCATATCTTGCGAACACGCTGGCTGATTCCGGATATTTCGCGACTATCTCGCCAAGAACCATGTCTTTTGTTATTTTATCTTTCATAATTTTCGTTTTTTATCCCGCTTTTTATTTTGTTTTCTGCAGACCTTGCAATATTTTTTTATATGCCTCTCAACTAAGTCCAAAAGCGGCAAAATAGTTTCTTTATTGAGAGAATAAATTCTCTTTTTTCCATCGTTTTTGGCGCGCGCAAAACCGCAATCGGAAAAAGAAATTAGAGCGTGGGAAACACTGCTCCTTTCTTGGCCAATCTTTTCCGCCAATTCGTTTACGCTCAATGGCCCTTCTTTAAGCTTAAGAATTATATCTATCTTCAATTTATTTCCTAATGTTTCAAAAAACAAATGGCATCTGCTTCTCATATGTGAATTATAGTTCACGCGTAATTGTGCGTCAATACCCGCCAACTCACCGCCATATCTAATTTGTCATATCGCGAAGAGAATAAACCCAATTTCTTCCCAACGATGCTATTAATAAACAAAAAGCGGAAATCCATTCCTGGATTTCCGCTTTTTGTATTTGCTCTTGCTTTGCGCCGCGGGTCTCCGAAACCCGTCACCCGGCGGTTTTTACGCATTAAATCATTCAAAATTTCATCACCCGGTATTACGGCTGCGCGGCGCTGTACGCATTTACCAACCCCCATCCATAGAGGTTGTCAAACCCAGTATTCCCTAAATCGGCAGCTCTATCTTGAAGTTTTTTTTGCACTTCGTCCGGATCCCACTTCTCGTTAGCATTAGCATCATACGCGCCGACTGGCATACTTAAAACAAGGGCGGCAGAACCGGCAACATGCGGAGCGGCCATAGAAGTTCCGGAAAGCGTTGCGTAGCCGCCGCCTTTGTAGGTTGAATAAATTGAAACGCCAGGCGCCGCTAAATCTACTTCCGACCCGCGGCTTGACCAGCCGGCAATAACATTATTTTGGTCTGTCGCCGAGACGGCAATCGTTTCTGGATAGGCCGCTGGAAAAATAACTGATCCCCCTGAATTTCCAGCCGCAGCCACCACCACAACGCCAGCATTTTTCGCAGCGGCAACCGCGTCATGGAACGATTGGACGTCAGAATTTGTCCCAAGACTCATATTCACAACCTGTATATGATTGTTCACTGCCCACTGGACGCCCTCAATAATATCAGATAGGTATCCTGAACCAGCGGCGTTCAATACCTTGATCGCATACAAATCCGCCTTTGGCCCGGCTCCAACAACACCGATGGCGTTATCCAGCGCCGCGATAATACCCGCAATGTGTGAACCATGACCGTTGTCATCATTCCAACTCTTACGGGGATTAATGGCATTCATACCCCCTTTCACATTCGCAGATAGGTCGGAATGGCGATTGGAAATACCCGTGTCAATGATTCCGATATTTATCGGATCAGCGGTATTTCCACCCGGCCACACCAATTCCGCATCAATTCGGTCAATGCCCCAAGGTAGCAGTTGCGAGGATTGTGTTATTTTCTTTATTCCCGCATTTCTTTCTTCATATTGCAGGGCAAACACTTCCGCGTCCTCGTCAACCCGCGCCACATCCGGGTGCGTTTTTAATTTCTCTGCCGCCGCGCGCGAAGGAACCCTTATCGCCTCAGCTCCAATCAATTTAAGATTCTTTAATTTTACGCCACCCGCCCATCTAATAATTCCATCTTTTGCGGAGTCATTCAGCCCTGCCCTGAAAACAACAATCTTCCGACTAACGCCATCTTTTATTTGCGCCGCAGAAAAATTTGGCCGCGCCGCAAGAAACGTTAAACCAAATATGGTCGCAAAACTTATTACGCTAAAAATGATTTTTTTCATAAAATTATTAATCTCTATTATGGCCACTTTGCTTTATCGGCAATGCCGCGGAACTTCTGATAAGCGCCCTTCAAATCCTCGTTCGCTTCCCTGAATAATCCCTGTCCAACCTTTACCTGCGCTTCGTTAATTTTCTTTTCTGCGTCAGCAAGATAAGCTTCAAGTTCGCCCATATCTTTGCCGGCAGATTTCAATTCTTCAATTTTGGCCTTAATCGCCGCTACCCGATCTTCAGCTTTTGCGGTGGCATTATTAACGCGAGAATCAAAAATGGCATCAACAGTTTTCTTGATAATCTCTTTCTTAGACTTAAAGATGTCTCTAACTTCCTTGGCAAGAAATTTTATCGCCTCCTGTCCCGACGTGCTCTGGATCTTCGCTTTTTCATCGTTCAATTTCTGAATAGATGCGTCTACTTCTGTCGCAAGCTGTATCTTCAAGCCATTTGTTATATTCGGCATCTTTTGCACTCGCCCTTTAACGCGGTTCATCCACTTAATTTGAATATCTACAAGTTTAAGAAGAACCTCTTTACGCTTTTCTTCCATTCGCTTTTGCGCTTCAGCGCGTTTCTGCTGGGCGGCTTGCCGCGCAGCTTGGACTTTAGCCCTACCCTCTTCAGATGCCGCGTTTACTTCTTGGGCTTTGTTGTTTTTAAAGTCTTGCCGAGATTGACGAAGCTGGGTAAGAGCATTTTGAAAATCAGCATCAGTGGTTTGCGCAACGGCTGCCGATGTCGTTCCCGCAAGGGTCGCAGAAATGATTGCGGAAACAAATAGAAATGATAGTTTTTTCATATGATTAAGATTGCGATTAAGAGCTATTGCGTAACTTCACCAAATGCCTGGTCAAGTTCCAGCAAGGTAACATCGTCGCTTGAAAAATCAGCCAAATCTTTGGAGAAATCGGCCTGATTTGCTTCTTGACTGATCGAAGCGCTGTCAGTGGATTCAGCGGCGCTTATTGCGCCATTTGCTTCGGCAATATCGCCGAGCGTCTGGTCAAGTTCGCTCAAAACGGCTTCATCGCCGGCAAATAAAACAAAGTCGGCGTCAAATGCCGTAAACTCGCTTTCTTCGCCGGTGAGCGCTGTTAAATCCACAACTTTCGGCGCTTTGCTCTTAAATAATAAAAATACTCCTCCAACTATAACAAGGACGGCAACGACTCCGATAATGATTTTTTTGTTCGTCATGATTGTCTTGTGTGTTAGTTGGTTTAAGCGGTCGACCTTTATTTTGTTTTTGAGATCACGGACTATATTACTTTGAAATACAAAATGCCCCATATAAAATGAATTTCGCAATTCAAAGTATATTAAGAACTATAACACAAAATTAAAATTTTATTACATTGTGGACTTGGCGAGAATCGCCCCGTGATAAACACGGAACGCCCTGTGTTAATCACAGAGCGAACTCGCCATCTACATTGTGGACTCACCGGGAGTCGGACCCGGACCTCGGCAATGCGAATGCCGCGTAATGCCATTTTACTATGAGCCCGTGAATGCTTCTGCGGGCACAGTGCGAATGCTTCGCCCTCCGTAGTTTTAACGAAGGAGGACAGCGCATTACCACTATACTATAGGTCCAAAAAAAATAAAGCGATGATGGCGAATATCAAAACGATAAAACTTATTTCAAAAATTTTTCTGGCTGTTTTTACTCCCAAAATTTCCGCAAAACGGGTAATTGCCACAAATCCGATAAACAAAGCCCCTATCAAACTGGCTGGCGGCAAATCAGGCAAGACCAACTTTTGGTCTCTTTCCAAGCTAATCCATTTCAACCAGCTAGAATATTTCAAAATCGTCAAATGCCAAAAAGCAAACAATGCCCCGAGACGTATCCCCCAACTCTGAAATTCAACCCAAAATCTTCTGCTCATCCTGCTTTCAACAAATTTATGGGAAGTAAAGAAAAGCAAAGCCAGTATTGCCAGGGAAATCATACCCCAGAGCAAGGCCGGGCTGGTTCTTCCGGAATAAGAAATAATACTGTGCGCCAAAGCCAGCAAAAAAGCCGCAATCCCAATTTCCCGGCGATAAATCAGCCACTTGTCAAAACGATTGTAAAATCTGGAAAAGGGACCGATTAAAAGAATCGCTCCCAATAAAACCAGAGAGGTTGAAGCTATGCTTTTGTTTAAGATGAGCAGATTAAAATATCCTCGGCGCAAAAACAAATACAAAGAAAAAACCGCCAAAATAACCAAAGCCAGTAAAAAAGCTCTAAAATATTGCCTAATCTGTTCTTTATTTATCATATTTTTGTCGGGCTGTCCGGATTTGCACCGGAACTAAATTTTCCCGAAAAACTCGTGCTACTGTTACACTACAGCCCGTTGTTGTTTTTTTATCTTTGATTTGTCATTTTTATTTTTGAGATTTAGTTTTTTATTTTCTAAGTTACCCAGTATTTTCGTTTTGTCATTTCGTCTTTTTTTGTTTCAATTTTTTCCCGTTCCGCCGTTGCTTGTTCTGCCGCTGCTTTCAAGCCATCATCTTTCATTTCTCCAAGTTTCATTATTTCTCCTTGTAAAAATTCTTTATTGTTATTTTTCGGTTCTATTAAAACAAGACCGAGCAGGATTTCCAAAATCCAGCCGATTTTAACGCCCGACTTAATTTTCAAAATATCCATAACGTCTTGGCCGTTAACCTCAAGCATCTTTACAGATATCGGGTCGCTGGAGACCCTTTCAATAACATATTTCAAATGCCTTAATTTATAGGGCTCTGCTTTTGGAACACCAGAGCCAATTCTGTCCGCCATTCGGACCTGCAATAATTCTTCCATATTTTCCAAGCCCATCCTGCCTACTAATCGTCGGACAGACGCTTCTGAAACCTCGCCAACATTATAGTAAAAAAGATGATACCTTGCAAGCCGAACTATTTTCTCAATGTCTCTCTTTGGAAAACGCAAACGGCTCAATGCCTGAAAAACCATTTTAGCGCCAATGATTTCATGGCCATAAAAAGTGGCGCTCTCTCCATCGCCCTGCTTTGATCTTGGTTTTCCTATGTCGTGCAAGAGCGCCGCTATTCGCACATTCTGATTAAATTTATTTTTCGCCGCGTAGGCCAAGGAACGGACGGAATGTTCGTAGCAATTGTATATATGATGTTTGTTTTGATCCACTCCGCATCCTTCTTCAAGTTCAGGCAAGACAAACTTCAAAAGCCCCGAATCTTTCAAAAAATCAATGCCTTGCGAAGCGTTATCCGCCATAATAATTTTCAAAAATTCATCCCGTATCCTTTCTTTTGAAATGAACTGAAGCAGAGGAGAGTTTTTGATAATCGCTCTATTCGTGTCTGGCTCAATATTAAATCCAAAGATCGTCGCAAATCTCACAGCCCTTATCATTCTTAAGGCGTCCTCATTAAATCTGTCTTCTGCGTTTCCCACTGCCCTGATAATTTTTTTATCCAAATCGTTTTGGCCGAAAAATGGATCAATAATTTTTAAATCTCCTGCCACGGGAAAAGCGGCAATGGCGTTAATGGTGAAATCCCTTCTGGATAAATCGTCTTCTATGTTCATCGCCCATTCTATTTTATCAGGATGCCGTTTGTCGCTGTATTTTTCGTCAATTCTGTAAGTGGTCACTTCTATTTCTTTAAGCTGTTCGTCGCCGGAGTCGGTCATAACAACGACAGTGCCGAAATTATTTTCGGAAAAACTGCGCAAAAAAATCGCCCCCACTTCTTCGGGCTTGGCGTTGGTCGCGACATCCCAATCATGAGGCTCCGCATTTCTTAATAAATCCCGGACGCACCCGCCGACAAGATACGCCTGAAAACCCTTATCAATCAGCCCGTCAATAACAAATTTTACTTCTTTTGGTACTTCCATATCATCTTTAATTACTACGGGAGCATTTCCCGTAGAGCTCTACAGGAAATGCTCCCGTAGTAATTATTCCATAATTCTATTTTACCCTAAAAATTGATTTTTTTCAATTTTTATGGGTAAATAAAATATAACTAACGCAAAAAGCCCCCGTAGCTTAATGGATAGAGTTTCGCGCTTCGAACGCGATGGTGAAGGTTCGATTCCTTCCGGGGGCACCAGATAATACTTTCCCGATTTTTGGGGGAGGTTGCCTCGCCGCTTCGCGGCTCGGCTTGGTGGCTTTGCGCAAGGCGCAAAGCCGCATAATCCCACGGCGCAGAAAACGAAAAGGAAGCGGATTTGTCCAAAAGTTGATGGTTCGTTCCAACTTTTTGGACAAATGCCTTAATGTCCTCAAAATTGTCGCCTTGCGACAATTTTTTGGCTTTCTGTATATCTAAAATCCAACTCAGCAAGGGTTCAATCCAATTCTTTCCCATTCGTCCAAAATCTTCTTTTTGGCTCGCAAGAGAAACTTTTTATTTCAATAACTCCTCTTTCTTTTTCAAATAGTTTTCTTTGGGTATGTCGCCGTCAATATATGCCGAGACAAGTTTATCCAGTTTCTCTTGCGTAGCCGTTCTCTTGGTTTCCAGATTTTGGACGAATGTTTGCGATGAGTGGACATTTTCTTTTTCCCACTCTCCAACTTTCGCCAACATCTTTTTTGTCCACTCATCGCAAAGCGCAACACTTTGAAGCCGCGCCTTTAATTGCGAAACGAGCAAATCCTCTCGCAAATATCTTTGAGCGCAATTTCCCTTTTTCTTGGTGCAACGATAGTAGCGATATAGCCCGCCGTGTCCTTTGGCCCATTGCGCGGTGATCGCCGAGCCGCACTCGCCGCAAGTAAGCAATCCGGTAAAAGGGAAATTGTGCCTCTGTTTGGATTTGCGAGGTTTCGCTTTTCGTTTCAATACTTCCTGCACGGCTTCAAAGGTTGCGAGGGAAAGAATTGGAGGAAATGTACCCTCGCGATATTCGCCGTGGTGCGCGACAAAACCAAGATACGCGCGATTGGTAAGCAAATGATGAATACTACATTTCGCAAGTGGCGTTCGGTTTTTCGTTTCAACGCCAAGCTCCGCCAAAAACTCCGACATACTTTTGAGCGTGTGCGTTCCTTTGGCGAATTCCTCAAACGCTCGCACGACAATTTTAGATTTTACGGGGTGCGGTTCAATCTGCCGTGTTTTCGGATTATTCACATAGCCAAAGGGCGCGAGCGTTAGCCATTCACCACGGCGGAGTTTTTGGCGGATACCGCGCTTCACATTTTCCACCAAGTTGTCCGAGAAATACTTTGATTGTCCGAACGCCACTTGCAACATGAATTTCCCTTGCGGAGTTGGCTCAAACCAAAATTGCGGAAAGCGCAAAGAAGCAATAGCTCCGGTGTCCACCAAATAAATTATCCTGCCGCCGTCCACGCTGTTACGGGCGAGACGATCCGGATGCCATGCCAAAATGCCGAGTGGTTTTTTGCTCGTTTCAACCATGGAAAGCATTTTGGTAAATTCTTCTCGACCGGGCTTCTTTGCGCTTTTCGCTTCGGTAAATTCCCTTACAATCTCAATGCGTTCTCGCTCCGCAAATTCGCGCAATTCAAAAAGCTGTGCCTCAATAGACATTATTTGCTGGTCATCTTCCTCGGTTGATTTCCGAGCGTAGAGAACGCATTGAGATTTTGGTTTGAGCTCTT
>Ga0156197_103_pt1 | contig 12021 bp, 13 predicted proteins | sample RifCSPlowO2_12_FD_107850 | JGI IMG/M metagenome (GOLD analysis project Ga0156197, IMG submission 107850) | Candidatus Nealsonbacteria bacterium RIFCSPLOWO2_12_FULL_39_31 | reverse complement strand
ATATATAGCCATTACCGCGCTTCTATATTTCGGATTTGTAATCGGCCTCAAAACTTCAGCAATGGGCGCGTCATCTGCGATAAAAATGACAAAGGGCCTTGGCAAATGGACAGGAAGGAAAGCATTGGGCGCCACAGCGTTTGGACTTGAAAAAGCCCGGGCAAACCTTCCTGAAAGCGTAAGAAAATGGGGGGAACGGCAAATGACCACTAAAAAGTGGGGAGCCGACAAAGGAGGCGTGGCAGGAGCAGGACTAAGAGCGCTTTCCACAATAAATCCGCTTCGCTACGCTCGCAGAGGATTCGGCGCATTAATCGGGGGCAAAACAGTTGAAGCGGAACAAAAAGCCATTGAAAAAGCGGAAAAAGCCATTCCGGAAAATGCCACATCTGCAACTCTACTTTCCGGATTTAATGCCGCCATGACAGACGACACAAAGATTGCTTATTTGAATACTGCTATTAAACGGAAAAAACTTGGCGACATGATGGACGAGAAAAAATTTGGCGAAAACAATGTAATAACAAAAGAACAGCTTGCCAAAATATTAAAGAAAGCTAAAAAGATAGAAGCCGACGGCGCCATTAAAAAGGCTGTTCCAGATGTTGCCGCCAAATATCTGGTAACTGAAGAAGACATTAAAGACGCCCAAGGAAATTTAAAAGATCCGAAAATTGACACCTATGCAAAATTTATTGTTAGCAAAATGAATGCTGAGGATTATAAAAATATTGCCATAGAATCATTAAAAGACGACGATGTAATGGACGCTATTTTGCATTTAGCCAAACCAGGGTTTATTCAAAATCTTATAAACGCGCACGGAATGGCGGCTATTAATGCTATTGAACAAACAATAGTAAAAAAATCAGCGGAACTTAATCTTGATCAAGAAAATTATCTTGAGAAAACTAATTCAGGCCTCCGTAAATTCCTCATGACAGGCCCCGGCGCCGGATTAATTACAATACCGTCGGCAGGACAACCCGCAGAACAACCCGGTAAAATAATATTTGACAATGAATTAACTGAAAAAAAAGAGCAAGCGCAAAAAGAGTATGAAAAAAAACAGAAAGAGCAAGAGGAACAAAAGCAAAAAGAATCTCCAAAACCAAAAAAACCAGGACTTACGGGTGAAGGAAGTGGATATGTAGGAGGGGGAGCCCCATAATAAATAAAAAGAGACCAAGTATTTCCTTGGTCTCTTTGTTTGACATTATTCTGCCAAACCTCTCTTATGGGCGAGCCGACCACTTCACTGCCGCTTCTAACACCTTGAAGTCGCGCAGGTCAGCGATGGTCATCGGCTTTTCTCCCTCTTTTCTCCCTGCTCCCGCGACAAGAATACCAGCAACATCAGAAGACACGCCAGCGTCCTTGTAAGCCGCGACTCTCAGCCGAATGGACTCTTTCTCGTGAACAGCGGCTTCTGCATCCTTTTGGGCCAACTCCGGCTTAATATACGCCTTTTCGGTCTCGTCAGGAAGCTTGACTTGTGATATTTCGAGGTCAAGACATTCCTTTGGGAATCCGCACTCAAAAAAAGGATTGCCTGTCTCGGTGAGGAGATAATCTGCCACCTCTTTTTCAATGCTCGGCTTCTTTTCCTTGCATTCTTTGGATGTCTTATTAGACATCACGTGCCTTAATCCGCCCATCACGCCTCGCTCAAAGAACACTCCCAGCCGATCAACTGTGTCAATCGCCCTAAGGTCCTTTATGGGCAAGCGGAGATAGAGGTGTTGCATTAAAAGATCACGACCGCTTATTTTCTTCCAACCAACTTTTCCCTTAACGCTTTTACAGGGAAACAAGTAGTTCCTATCTATCCTTGGAAAGCGCAGATATATTGTGGCAGCCACTTTTAATGGCTGACTCCTAAAACCTCCGCTCTCTTTAGAATATAGTCCCTCTGTTATTTGGAAGTTAAAGAAATACTGGCCAGTCGGGAATATCTTAATGCGCTCAAACGGCTTGAAACAAAAATACAGCCCTGGCCCCACCGCGTCTATCGGTCTGCCAAATCTTGTTAAGACCGCTTGAGCAGGAACCTCAATATTCCCAACTTGAGACATACACCATTTGAGCCATAAAGCGAGCGCCGCAATTACCAAAATCTCAAATACGAACGCCAACAGCTCTTTTACTTGAGAGACGCTCGACAATAACGCCGTTAAATACGGCGGCGTTAAACCCGGCGCCATCGGCGTCAATATTAACGCCAACACAGCCATTATCACCCAAACCCAAAAAGACGGCTGATTCCAAAACTTCTTTCTTACGGCCGCAATCTGCGCCTTATTCTTCTTTTTAGCAGCCCGTCTTCTCGCGTTTTTCGTACGCCAATCCATTCTCCTTTTTACCAAAATAACTACCTTCAACAACGCAACTCCTGCCAATAGCAAAACCGCAATCCATAACCCCCACATCACGAACCGCTGCGCCTCGGCATCTCCCGTCAACAATATGTAGACGAGAACAAAAAGCGCCACCAAGAAAACAAAAACCAATAATGTCCACCCTATTCCTCGCCGTGTTTTTGGCAGTTTCTTCCATACCCATTTTGCTGCCATTCCTACTCCAGTTGCAACACTGCGTCCGCGCTTTTTAAGAAAACTCCACACCTTACCCATACTATTCTCCTTTAATCAGTATTCACTTGACAATGATCTGTCTATCCAAAATCCGAATAAAAATTCGGATACCAAAAAACATTTTTGATACCCGAATGATAGCATATCTCCTATTTTTTGTCAAATCCTAAAAATCAACCATTGATTAAGGGAACACTTCCCATAGCGACTACGGGAGATGTTCCCCTAAAATTTAACTTGCCCTAATTGGCATTACAACATATAGGAAGCTGTCGTCGCCGACTGGTTTTAAGACGCCAGGGCCAGAGTTGGTGTTTAATTCAAGTATTATTTCAGAGCTTTTAATAGTTAAAATTCCATCCAATAAAAATCTGTGGTTAAAAGCGATTTCAACCGGCTCGCCTTTTATTTTCGCCGGAATTATTGAATTATACTCCCCTATTTCCGCGCTTTGGCTAAAAATAGAAAATTCTTTGTTTTTTGGGTCCGCTTTTATTTTAACCTCATTTACTTTACCGCTAAATAAACTAGCTGTTTTAATTTGATTTAAAAATTCCGCTTTATCCATTATTAATTGGGTTGTGAATTTCTTGGGGATAATCTCTTGATAATTTGGGTATTCACCTTCAATTAAACGGGAAATTAATTGAATTTGAGGATGGGTTGTTTCAGGCATGGGATATTCAAACATTATTTGATTTGGAGAAAAATATATTTTTATATCTCCTGTTTTTTCTCCAAATATATTTATTACTTCTTTGGTTGTTTTTTGAGGAATAATTAAAGAATAATCTTTTTTTAAAGAAGTTGTATTTTTTAATAAAAGTTTTTTTTCGCCGAGTCGGAAGCTGTCTGTAGAGGTTATTGTAATTTGATTTTTTTGGAATAAAAAATAAATACCGGAAATTTCAGGCCGAGTTGTTGAAGGAACCGCGATATCAGCCACACTATTTAAACTTTGGCACAATAAATATGAATCAATAAAAATAAAATCACTTTCATTTATTTTTGGAATAATAGGGAAGTCGTCAGCCGAAAGCCCTTTTATTTTAGTTTTATAATTCTCGCAATTAATAAATAAAACATCAGATCTTACTAAAAACTCTATGTTTTTATTTGGTAGTAAATTAATAAAACTTGATAATAATCGCGATGGTATTGTTATTTTTCCTTCTTTTATTGTTTTACTTAAAATCCACCAATTAATACCTATTTCTAAATCTGTTGCCGCTAAATTTAAAAAATTTTTATTAGTAGATATTAAAACATTATTTAAAATTGGCAAAGTAAGTGATTTTGAAGAAATTCTCTCTATAATATTTAAGCCTTCTCTTAATTTATCTTTTATAATTATTAATTCCATGATTTTTTATTAATTAATTTTATTATTTAATAATAATAAATATATAAATATATTTTGTTATTATAATTAGTATTGTGGATAATTTATTTTTTAATCTTAATTGATTTGGGGGTTGTTTGATTAATAAAAAGATAATAAAAAGGGGATAAGTTTTTTATTTTTTTTCTCCTGTTTTTATTAGATATTTATTAACATATTTTTTAACACTTTATTTTTTTAACCTTCTTAAATAGTCAATACTCTTTCTTTTATTAATTCTATTTCCTCTTCTAATTTTTTATCTTTTATTAATTCTTGAACAATTTTTTTATAAGAATGTATGGCTGTGGTGTGGTCTTTGCCGCTGAATTTCCGACCAATAAAAGGAAAAGAACTTTTTAATTCTTCTCTTAATAAATACATAGCAATCTGCCTTGGATGGACAATTTCCTTTTTCCTTGAAACATTTAAGATTTCTTTTTCTTTTAAGTCATAAAATTCCGCCACCGCCTCAATTATTTTTTTAGGAGTCATAACCCTTGAGGGAGAGGATAGTAGATCTTTTATAATTATTTTAGTTGTTTCAAGGTCTGGTTTTTGGTTGTTTAGGGTTTGATTAGCGATTAGTTTGTTTAGCGCCCCCTCTAATTCTCTTATGTTTTTTTGGACAACAGAGGCGATGTGTTGGTATATTTCATCGGAAAATTCCACTCCTTTTTCCTGAGATTTTGTTTTCAATATAGCCACCCTTGTTTCAAAATCAGGATAACTAATATCGGCTATCATTCCACCCTCAAAACGAGAGCGGAGTCGTTCAGCTAAAGAATTTATGGCTTTGGGAGGCCTATCTGATGAAATAATTATTTGCTTATTGTTTTCATATAACACATTAAAGATATTAAAAAACTCTTCCTGGGTTTTTTCTCTGCCAGCCAAAAACTGAATATCATCTATAATCAACACATCAATTTTTCGGTATTTTTCCTTAAACGCCTCCACTTCATGATTTTTAATAGACGCCACTACTTCGGATGTGAATTTTTCCGAAGAAACATAACGAACTGTTTTTTTCTTAAAATTCTTAATTACTTCATTGCCGATAGATTGTAATAAATGGGTTTTACCCAAACCAACTCCGCCGTAAATAAAAAGCGGGTTATAGACGGATCCCGGATTTTTTGAGACAGCTATGGCAGCTGCGTGGGGTAGTTCATTAAACGATCCAGTGACAAAAGAGTCAAAAGTATAACGCGGATTAAGATTTGTGTCTTTATTTATTTTGAATTCTTGAAAATCCATCTGGTCGGCGTCTGCGGCAATGCTCGGCGCTTTCGCGATTATATCTTGGCTTGGAGAAAGTTTTTTCTCCACATTATATTTTATTTCTTTTATTTCTTTATTTAATTCATGTATTGTTTTAAAAATCGGCTTGTTGTATTTATTTTCCATCCATTCCTTAGAAAAAGAATTCGGCACAGACACAAAAACCGTTCCCTCTTTTATATTGGATATTTCAGTGCCTCTAAACCAAGTCGCGAAATTCGCTTGAGAGATATTTAATTGTATTTGGGCAAGAACAGCTTGCCACAATTCTTCGTTGGTCATAATTAAATCTTAAACTATAAATATCAATACTTTGAATTGCGAAATGCTTTCTTGGTATTTTCTCCAAATTTTCGCTCTGAAATTTAAAAAAAAGACTATGAAACCCACTTTTTATTTGGCATTTCGCAATTCAAAGTATGGTATAAATTCAGTATTTAAGTTTTGTGGCTTAAGGTTGTAATTACATTATACCATTGTCAAATTAAAATAAAATAATATAGAATTAGATTGGAATATCAATATTGTGTTAATAACCTGTGGATAATATGTGAAATAAAAATATTTTATTAAATTTAAAGTAAATTACAAGAAAGACAATTAAAAAAATCAAAACTTAAATTTGACTAAAATATTTTTCCAAGATATACTTAATTATAATTAAATTTTTAGTTTGCAATTTTTAAACTCCTCCCCCTTTTTAATCTTCTCCCCGCTTCGCCAAATCTTCGCTGGGGAGGAGCGGCTGGGGATAATTAAATATGTCTTTTACTTACAATCCAAAGAAAAAGAAGAGAAGGAAAACACACGGTTTTTTAGCCCGCCAAAAAACAAAGGGCGGTAGACATGTTGTGTCTAATCGTCGGAGAAAGGGTCGTAAAAAACTTACAACATAAACGACGACGATGCTGTCGAAAGAAAATCGGTTAAAAAAGAAAAAGGATTTTGAGGATGTTTTTAAGAATGGGCGTGGTTATAAAGATGGTTTTTTATACTTGAAAATCATAAAAAATAATTTAGAGCCGAGCCGATTTGGTTTTGTGGTAGGTGTGAAGTTTTCTAAAAGCGCGGTGAAAAGGAATAAAATAAAAAGATGGCTCAGGGAATTAACCCGGATAAACCTTCAAGTTATTGAAAAAGGTTTTGATTGCGTTGTTATTGTCTTTCCCGGATTTAAAGCGAAAAATTTTGAAGAAGCAGAGGGTTTAGCGGAGAAATTGTTTAGAAGGGCGGGAATAATAAAACAATAAATTTATCACGAGTTTATTATGAGATTAGCTTATGATAATTGTCATAAGCTAATCTCATAATAACGAATTTTGCAATAAGATGAGTTTTATAGGCAATTTTTTTTATTTAATTTTATACCAGCCATTATTTAATATCTTGGTTTTGCTTTGCAAATATCTGCCATGGAACGATTTGGGATTAGCTATAATCACCTTAACTGTTTTAATTAAGCTGGCGCTGTATCCCTTAGGAGCCAAAGCGATAAAGTCGCAAAAAGCGCTTGCCAAAATCCAGCCGAAAGTAAAAGAAATACAAGAAAAATTCAAAAGCGACAAAGAAGCGCAAGGCAGAGAAACGCTCGCTCTTTATAAAAGAGAAAAAATAAATCCATTTTCCGGGATAGCGGTTTTATTAATCCAGCTTCCTATTTTAATAGCGCTTTACCAGTTGTTTTGGAAGGGAATAGGTCCGGATCAGATGAACAACCTTTATGCTTTTATGTCTTTTTCCGGACAAGTTAATTTAAATTTTTTAGGATTTTTAAATCTTGGCGGACCAAACTGGGCGATAGCTTTGATCGCCGGGGTATTGCAGTATTGGCAGGCAAAAATGCTTGCCCCTAAAAAGACACAGAAAAAAACATCTGATTTTTCAGACCAGATGCAAAAACAGATGACTATTTTTATGCCTGGGTTTACATTTTTATTGTTATTGAGCATACCTTCCGCCCTGGGCCTTTATTGGATAACCACGACATTGTTCACAATAATCCAGCAGTATTTTGTATTCAAGGCGGACAATAACACAAAATAACACAATAGTTTGCCAATACCATGATTAACGAAAAAGAAATAAAAAAAATAGCAGAGGATTTTTTTAATAAAGCGGGCTTTTCCGCAACGGTTGAGGCGTCGGCGTTAGAGGGGGAAAAAGGAAAAACTATTTTAATAAACGCAAAAACAGAAGAGCTGGAATCGTTGATTGGCCAAGACGGTAAAATTTTATTTGATATTCAGTATATTTTGAAGTTGATTTTGAAGAAAAAAATAGCGGAATATTTTTATTTAGATTTAGATGTGAATGATTATAAAAAGAAAAAAAGCGATTATATAAAACAAGAGGCGTTGGCGACTGCCGATGATGTTTTTTTGATGAAAGCAGAAAAAGAACTACCCCCAATGTCATCTTATGAGCGGAGAGTCGCGCATTTGGCTTTAGTTGAGAGAAAAGATATTATCGCGGAAAGTATAGGGAAAGAGCCATACAGGAGAATCGTTATAAAACCTTGTTTATAGTTATTTTATAAAATCAATATAGCTGGAATGTATCCCGCCATGATCATTGCGGGATACATTCCCGCTATATTGATGAAGTAATTAAACTAAAACCCGACGTTTGGCGCGCCGGGTTTTAGTTTATCGCGAGGGGTTTTTATTTTAGAAAAAGCTGGATAATATTTTTATCATCCATATTGGAAGAAAAGGGAAGAAAAACTCTGCCACAGAGGGAAGTATTAGAGATTTAATAGAAACTTTTGCCACTGTTATCAGTAAAATATAAAAAATTATTTGGAAGGGTAGTATTACTATTAAATTGAGAATTGGGAAAGGCACAATAAAGCCCAATATTTCAATTAAAAGAGCGACGATCATGATAACCATTCCTCCGGGCGATATTAAAATATCGGATGGGATTTTTTGAAACCAGCCGCCTTTTTTTTTAATTTCAAGTGTTGGGTGGCGAACGGCTTCGGGCGCGTTTTTTTGTGGCGTTTCTTCTGGCGTTTCGTCTGACATTTTATTTTTTCTATTTAGAAATTAAAAATTAGAAATTCCATAACGGGAACGCTTCCTGTTATAGCTATATTCCCTGTTTCGCTTCTTTTATTTTCTGCAATTCTTCGGGCGATGAAGTTATTATTTGATCTTCTGCGTAAGAGGCGATAACCTTTATTAAAACATGTTTTATGCCAGCGAAAAATATTCCTTCCCCGACTGGTAATTCCAAAAGCAACATTTTTTCTTCATCGGTGATGTTGAATGTCTTTTGAACAGCTTCAATTGTTGCCGGGCTTTGTTTCATTAAAAGCGCCAATGCGGAATTTGTGATAATGGGCTGTCCGTACTCTGAACGCATAAAGTCGTTGACATCTTGAGTTATGGTCGTTACTCCCAGCCAATATTTGCGCGCCCTTTTTACCGTGCCGAATAAAAACGATGCTCCATCTTCGTTTTTCATCAACCACCACGCCTCGTCTATAATCAACAATCTTTTTTTTGTGGATGAGGTGATGGTTTTCCAGATATATCTTAAAATCATAAACAAAGCCATTGGTCTTAATTCATCTTCCATATCCCTTGTTCCAAAAACAACCAGCCGATTGTCCGCGCTTATATTTGACTGCTGGTTGAAAAAATTAGCGTAGACGCCCTTGGTGAATCTTTGAAGTCGCTTTAATAATGATTCGCTTCCTTCCATTGTCAAAAGAACTTCTTCAAGGTCGCTCAATGTTGGGAAAGGCAGGTCTTTGCCCCATTTATTGGGGTCGGAAGACGGCGTAATGTCTTTTGCCGCGTATGTCTCCATAAGCGCCCTGTCAATAACACCGTCTTCTTCTGATGAAAGTCCGCCCAGCATAATCCTTATCAGCCCCACTAAATTTATAATGCTTGTCCTTAACACGTCTTCCGGTTTTTCGTCTTCTCGAAGCGCCGGCAAGTCAAAAGGATTTATGTGATGAGGAGAAGCCAGAGAGATATTGAAAAAGGAGCCGCCGACCGCTTCCGCCAGAAATTTGTATTCATTGTCAGGGTCTATAATAATAGCGTCAACTCCCAGCATAAGATATCTTAATGCTTCCAATTTTACAGCGTAGCTTTTACCTGATCCGGAAGTGGCGAATATAACGGAATTTGCGTTTGCCATGGTAAAGCGGTCAAAAAGCACTAAAGAGCTGTTGTGCTGGTTAATGCCGTATAAAATTCCCTCATTAGAGCTTAAATCAAAAGAAATAAAAGGAAAAGTGCTGGAAAGAGGAGACGTGTTCATTAAAGTGTTAATCATTAAAGAGTCTGTGTTGTAAGGAGATGTGCAGGTAAATCCTTCTTTTTGCTGGTGGATTGCCGGTTTCAAATAAATAAGCCGCGATTCAAGGACAGACCTTAAATTTGTTTCAATTTCCCTGAGCTCGTTTTCAGAATCTCCATATATTGTGATATAAAGACCGAAGCGGAACATCCGTTCTTGGGCTGTCTGGATTTTTTGGCGCAATTCTTCAAGGTCGTTGTAGGCGGTTTCTATCGCAGGGTCTCTGATGAGCCCTTTTTCTTCCCTTTCCGATAGTTCCGCCTGAACTTCGGTCACTTTTTTCCGCAGTTTTTTCAGAATTTCTTCGCTATCAACCGGATGCAAATAAAAAGAAATATCCATCGGGAGATTCAGATTTATTATCGGAGAGAGCCAGCCGGTGCTGAGGTACCTCGGATAAGAAAAAACAAAATAAGTCCTTGCCAGCCGTTCTCCGATTTTAATATAATTTTGCTGGACATCAATAAATGAAGGCGCTATAATATCCGCTATAGTTAAAATATCCTCTTTTGTTTCAGGGATGTTTGTTTTTCCACTGAACGGATTTTTTTTAAGAAATGGAAACTTTATTTTCATATTATTTTTTGCTATTCCTGTGGCCGTTGAAAATCAATCAGCTCTGAAGGAATGTCGGGATAATATCCTCTTTCCGCTTCTGATTGGTGATATACTCCCCAAAGCAATTCAATAACTTCCAATGTATTTAGCGGCACAGCTTGCAATCCGCAGGAACGCAAGCCCAGCGCAACGAATTCTAATCGCTGGAAAAGCTGGGTTTTTGCTCTTTGGAATATCTCTTCGGTTATAGTTGATATAGGGGAGTATCTTTTCACGTTTTCATTTCCTATTATTTCAGATATAGTGAATGGAACAACAACATAAAAAACTTTTTGCATTACGTCGCCTTGATTCATTGTTTGCCCCACAAATTTTTTGTACTCGCTAATTTGTATTCTTAAAAGTTCGTTCTGCTCTTTTTTTTCAATCTCCGAAAGCATATCCAAATAACCGGTTATATTCAGCCGGCGCGATTGGATTGAAATTTGACAGGAGAAATCAAGGGAATTAAGAAAATTCTGGAACTGATATAGAATCGCATTTTGCTCTTCGGTTGATTTTAAGGCGAAATTAAGGGAAGACACCATTAAAACAGCCCTTAGTCCTTTGTTTTTAAGGATAATAATTCCGTCTCTTATCTGTTCAAAATTTAAAAAATCTTGAGTAGTTGGGTTCACATTTTTGATTCTATTTCAGTGGATAATTCATTCAGCCGGCTTCGTTTGGAAATTTTTAATAGGGAAGTATTTTTCTCTATTGCAGGCTGTTCTATTGTTTTTTCTTGATTGAAAAATTTTGGAGGTAGATTTTTTTTCTTCCATAAATAGGCCTTTGGCTTGAATAAAAAAAAGAAAAAGTTTTTAATATAATTCGGCAGTGGAATAGATTGTATTTTTAAAAAAGCCAAGCCAGTTCCGGCTCCCATCACAATAATAGCAAGAGGGATAAATATATATATGGGAATGGTAAAAAACAGAAAAAAACAGATTCCGCCCCCAATCCCGACAAAAATAAACTGCTTGAAGGTCAAAGGACCCACTATTTTTGCCTCTTTTTCAATAAATTGAGGAACAGTGAATTCCATATACAAAAAATTAAAATGTAAATATCAAATATCAATTTGAATTAAATTAAAACATTTTCTTCACGCATAGAGGGCGGGGGAGGATTGAGTAGGGGGAAATTTTGACATTTTTATTTGTCATTTTCCATTTTGATTTTTATTTATACCACCGCTTCCCTGTATCGATCTTTTATTTTTGACTTTATTTTTTCGGCGGATTTATTTTTTTCAGTCATTGCGGCGGATTTTCTCGCCGTTGGAATAGTGTTTACCATTGCGGATGGCTTCATTTCTATTTGATATAGCTGTTCCAAGTTTTTTCTTACTGGCAGAAAAATATAGTTATTTATCTCATTCGCTATTTGGCTGGCCTGTTTTTTTTCTATATTCAAATCGGTTGATATAATATCTTGTAATTCGTTTGGCTTTAAGAGCCCTAAAAAAACATAGGTTATTTTTTTGGCGATTTCGGAGATTGCAGAATTGTCTTTTATTTCGTTTTTTTGGCAGATCTCATATAAATTATCGGCGTTGGTTTCTGAAAATACAGCGGCTTTCAATTCATCGGGCAGTCCTTCATATAATTGCCATAATTGTTCTTTTGAATATTGAAGCATAATATAAATATCAAAACGACAATATAAAATGTTAAAATACCGCATGGACTCTCCACCCTCTAATCTCGTTGAATTATGCAGAAACTTAATTCAAAAATTTAATCATTTGAATTAAATTAAAACATTTTCTTCACGCATAGAGGGCGGGGGAGGATTGAGTAGGGGGAAATTTCGACATTTTTATTCGTCATTTTTCATTTTGATTTT
>Ga0156197_138_pt1 | contig 21334 bp, 25 predicted proteins | sample RifCSPlowO2_12_FD_107850 | JGI IMG/M metagenome (GOLD analysis project Ga0156197, IMG submission 107850) | Candidatus Nealsonbacteria bacterium RIFCSPLOWO2_12_FULL_39_31 | reverse complement strand
ATAAATAGCAGTGATTTAACTTTGGCGATTTTCGGATTATTATTTTCTATCGCTTTTTGGATATTAAGCTTAATAATAATTAAACGATATGGATATAAAAACTTCTTTAACTATATTTTATTTTATTGGCGGAATAATGGTACTCGTTGGGGCAATTATTGTTTATTTTATTAAGAGTAATAGATAATTTATGGAAAAATATTTAACCGCTATTATCTATCTATTGTTAACAGCCGCTTTTGTTATTATTTTTATTACTATTCGTAAAAAATAATTAGATATTATTTTTTGAGAACAGTGTTTTTTGAGAACGTTGTTTTTTTATTTTTGCGCCGATGTGCTAAAATAAAATATATGGACGAGAAGAAAAAACGGCTTATTGTTATTGATTGCAACGCTTTAATACACAGGGCATTTCACGCCTTGCCTCCTTTGGCGACTAAAAAAGGGGAAGTAGTTAACGCGGTCTACGGGTTTTTGCTTGTTTTTTTGAAAGCGCTCAAAGAATTTAATCCCGACTATGTTGCAGCGACTTTTGATTTCCCTGCTAAAACATTCAGGCACAAGGCATACAAAGAATACAAAGCGACAAGAGAAAGGGCGCCCGAAGAGCTTTACCAACAGATACCGAAAGTTAAAGAGGTCTTGAAAATATTTGGCGTGCCCATATATGAAAAGGAGGGGTTGGAGGCAGACGACCTTATTGGCGCGATTTCAAACAATGCTTCGTCGTCTGGTTCGGCGGTTGAGACGATTATTCTTACCGGAGATTACGACGTTTTGCAATTAGTCAAAGACAGGATTAGGGTCTACGCTTTGAGCAGGGGCGTCAAAGAAGCTGTTTTGTTTGATAAAGAAAAAGTCAAGGAAAAATATGAAGGTCTTGGGCCGGAACAGCTGGTGGATTACAAAGCGTTAAGAGGCGACCCTTCTGATAATATCCCCGGTGTTTTCGGTATAGGAGAAAAAACAGCCATTATGTTGATTGACAAATTTAAGACATTGGAAAATCTTTATAGGGAATTGGAGGGTGTGTCCCTAAAAATTCAGGAATTGAAAGAGTCAGTCCGAAAAAAACTTTCTGAAAATAAAAACAAGGCATTCATTTCCAAAATGCTTTCCCAAATAAAATACGACGCGCCGATTGATTTTAATTTGGACAAATGCCGCTGGGGGGACTATGATAGAGAAAAGGTCGTTAATATGCTTAACGATTACGAATTTAAAAGCTTGATCAGCCGTTTGCCGGGAGCAAAGATAGAGTCCAAAAACGGAACCTTGTTTTAAGATAGGATTAACCTAAAAAATATTAAAATGCTTACAAAACAAGAGGCGGATAATTTAATGAAAATTAAAGGAAATGTAAGGGGGGCGGTATTTTACACCCATGCTGTTTATATCCATTATCGGGAAGGGGAAAAAGGGATAAAAACAGTAGAAGGAAAAATGGGGGAATTGGGCTATCCTGTAAAATTTGGAGAGATTCAACATTTGGGATGGTATCCGGAATCATTGAGCGCCTTAACTATTATTGTCGCGAAAGAGGTTTTTAACTGGACCGAAAAGGATCTTTTTAATATGGGGAATTCCGCGCCCAAATATTCTTTCATCGTAAGATTGCTTATGAAGTATTTTTTATCACCCAGGAGAACATTCGCGGAATGCCCGGAATATTGGCAAAAGCATTTTGATTTCGGCTCTCTTGAGCCCCGCGAATTTAACGAAAAAGAAAGATATGTGATTTTACGGATGAATGGCTATAAATTCCACCCTTTTTTATGCGTTTATCACGCTGGTTATATGCTTAGGATTGGCCAATATGTATTGAGCAGTAAAAAAATCGCTATTAAAGAAATAAAATGTATGTTTGGGGGCGATCCATATCACGAGTATATGATAAGGTGGGAGTGAAAATGCGTAAGTGAAGCAATTATATGGCAGAGAAAGATAAAATTAAAATAGAGCTCCAGAAGACAAAAAAAGATTTAGAGGATTTAGAGGCATATATTGAAGAATTTTCAGCGTTTTTGCCCTTAGCTGTTTGCGCAGTTAATCCTATTGGGATAATTATCAATATCAACAAGGCGATGGAGGGCTTGATAAATTGCAGTTCTCTTGAAATAGTGGGAGAATCCCTGTCCGCTGTTTTTTTGGACGCAAATAAGGCAGAAGAAATAAAAAAAGAGATAGCCGATAAAAATTTTATTTACGGAAAAGAGCTGATTGTCCTAACCAAAGATAAAAGAGAAATTCCTGTAAGCGTTTCAGTCTCCGCAAGAAAAGATAAGGAAGGAAATTATATAGGATATTTTGTGGCGTTAACGGTAATTGCCGAACTTAAAAAATTGCAGGAAGAATTGGAAGAAAAAGTTGAGGAAAGAACCGGCGAGCTCAAAGAAAGAGTGGAAGAGCTTGAAAAATTCCACGACTTAACCGTGGACAGGGAATTAAAAATAATAGAATTAAAAAATAAGATAAAAGAATTAGAGGGGCAGGCTTCTAAAAATTTACAAGATTGAAACAGAACTTATCGGGTGTTTGTATTTTTTGAATTAAGGGGTAAAATATAATAATAAATAATTATCGATCGCCGCCGATTAATAGCTGATTGTCGCAGATAACTATCAGCGTAAATAAGCTATTATCAGTGGAAATCGGTGGTGAGCAAAGCGAACATGGCTAAAAAAATTTTAATAATTGAGGACGATAAATTTTTGAGAAGGGTTATTTCTAGAAAGCTTTCCGGAGAGGGTTATGAAATAATTGAAGCGCTGGACGGTGAAAAAGGATTGAAAAGCGCTCAAGAAGACAGGCCGGATTTGATTTTGCTTGATTTAATACTTCCCGGCATTGACGGGTTTGAAGCGCTTGCGCGCATCAAAAAAGACCCTGCAATCGCTAATATCCCTGTTATAATTTTATCTAATTTGGGCCAGAAAGAAGATATTGACAAAGGTATGAAAATGGGAGCAACTGATTATTTAATCAAAGCCCATTTCACTCCGGGAGAAATAACAGCCAGGATTGAAAAAATCTTGAAATAATATCTTTGAATTACGAAATGCTTTCTTGGTCCTTTTTCCAAACTTCAAAGTGAAAATTTGCTACAATTATGAGACGTATGCAAAGCATACGTCGAATAATTATATTTGATATAATTCCTCGCTCGGTCGGAGTAAGCGAAAATGTGTTTTCGTTTACTCCTCCCTCCCTTCGTAATTATAGCAAATTTGCGGCTGAAATTTGGAGAAAAGACCAAGAAAGTCTTTTTTTATTTGGCATTTTGTATTTCAAAGTAAATAATATGCGGGAAACCGCCTTGATGAAAATCAGGGCGGTTTTTTGATTATTTTTTTATAAGGTGGTAAAATATAAATATCTTTGAATTACGAAATGCTTTCTTGATATTTTCTCCAAATTTTCGCTCTGAAATTTGGAGAAAAGACCTGAAGTCCGCTTTTTATTTGGCGTTTCGTAATTCAAAGAAACATATAACCTGAAGCATAAAACTTGAAATATAAAATCGTTCAATGTTTTATGTTGTATGCTCTGTATTTTATGAATAAGCGGTCATTGTTTAATAAAATATTTTTGTCAATGCTTATAGCTCCATTTTTGATGGGCGCAATTTTCCTGCTGGCAATGACAAGAGAGCAAAATAAAAATCAAGAAGCGGAAGTTATTGAAAGCGGATTAATGATTTCTCGGGCGATAGCCGAAGATATAAGAAAGGGAAATTTAGATAATCTTTCTCAAACACATTTTTTCAAAGAAATTATTGCCAATAGAAACATTGTTTTTTCGTGGGTGGTTAGGCCGGACGGACAGGTTTATTTTGCTAACGATCCTGGGATGATAGGCAAGCGGATAGAAGACCCTTTGATTGGGACCAAAGAAGAGATTGTAAAAGATAGTGTTTATTTTCCCACAGGAGAAAAAGTCAAGCTTATTATGGAACCGTTAGAGATGGCGGGCGATGGAAAAGTTTGGAATCTTTTTATAGGGTTTTCTTCAAAATCAATATGGCTGTCTCAGGGGAAAATGATATTTTTTGGATTAGGGTTGTTCTCGCTGGCGATTGTTTTTATTTTCATCGCATCTTTTTTTATTGTTAAAAAAATAATAAAGCCCATAAAAAAATTAAAAGAAGGGGCTGACATTATCGGTAAAGGAAATTTTAGTTATCAACTGAATCTGGCGACAGGAGATGAGTTGGAGGATTTGGGAGAAGCGCTTAATAAGATGGCGCGAGACCTGAATAATTATTACACTTCTTTGGCAGAAACAAAGGATGTTTTGGAAATCAGAGTCAACGCGAGAACAAAACAAATAAGAGAGATGGCCGAGGGTTTGGAAGAAAAAGTAAAAGAAAGGACAGAGGTTCTTCTTAAATCCAGAAAAGCATTGCTTAATATGCTTGAAGATGTTGATGCGGAAAGAAAAATAGCTGAAGAAGAAAAAAACAAGACCTCTGCCATAGTCGCCAATTTTGCCGATGGACTACTCCTGCTTTCCGATAATAATAAAATTTCTTTAGTGAATCCTCGGGCGGAAAAATTTTTCAGAATAAAAGAAAAAGATGTTGTCGGGAAATCATTTTCCGAGTTGACGGAAAATGATTCTATTAAATTGCTTGCAGGACTGTTTTCCGAAAACGGAAAAGAATTGGATAAAAAAGAGGTGGAAATAAGAAGCGGGATTTTCTTAGAAATAAACGCCATCTCTATTTTCCGGGAAGGCAGGCAATTTGGTTTGTTGGTTATTCTCCATGATATTTCCCGCGAAAAAATGGTTGAAAAAATAAAAACAGAATTTGTCTCCTTGGCAGCCCATCAGTTAAGGACTCCTCTCTCGGCTATAAAGTGGACCATTGGAATGTTTTTAGAGGGAAGCCTTGGCAAGATGACTAAGGAGCAGAATGAATTTTTAGCTGATACATATAAACTGAACGAAAAAATGATAATTCTTATCAACGACCTTTTGAACGCGACAAGAATTGAGGAAGGCAGATATCTTTACAGCCCTTCTTTGGTTGATATTGTCGGGATGGTAAATCCATTGGTGGAGTTTTCAGACAGCGAGGCTAAAAAGAGAAAAATTAATTTTTCATTTAAAAATTCTATCAAGGGGCCCATGAAGATTTTAATTGACGGAGAGAAAGTAAAAATAGCGCTTGAGAATGTTTTAAATAATGCCATAAGATACACTCCTTCGGGCGGAGCTGTCGCTGTTTATTTGAAAAATTCAGAAAAAGAGATAGAATTTTCAATAGAGGATACGGGCGTTGGCATACCAGAGGATCAGCAGGCAAGGGTTTTCAGCAAATTTTTCCGCGGAACCAATGTCGTAAAAATGGAAACCGAAGGAACAGGGCTCGGGCTTTTCATAGTTAAGAATGTTATTGAAGCCCATGGCGGAAAAACTTGGTTTGAGTCAGAAGAAGGCAAAGGCACGAAATTTTACTTGACTATACCAATTAAAAAATAATAAATGCCGATAAACCGCTGATAGCAATGTTGATATGACGCTGATAGTTCAGCGTAATTTCAGCGTAGATATCGGCGCAATATCAGCGGACGCATATGGCTAAAAAAATTTTAATAATTGAGGACGAAAAGGTCTTGCTTGACCTTTTAGAAAAGCGGATGAGAGCAGAAGGTTATGATGTGGCTGTTGCCCTTGACGGTGAAAATGGGATACAAAAGGCGGAAGAATATAAGCCTGACCTTATTTTATTGGATATTGTTATGCCGAAAAAGGATGGTTTTGAGGTTATGGAAGAATTAGCCGCAGACCAGGAGCTTAAAAAGATTCCTGTGATTATTGTTTCCAATTCAGGCCAGCCGGTGGAAATAGAGCGGGTCAAAAAATTAGGGGCAAGGGACTGGCTTGTTAAAACAGAATTTGACCCAAAAGAAGTGGTTGACAAAGTTGTCGCGCAAATCGGAAAATAGACGATTAAGGTCAAATCTCAAATTTCCTGCCCGCAATGCTGAGCGAAACGTTGCTGGCTGGTAAAATTAATGTGTCGCTTCGCGAAAATATATTATCAAAAATTTCTGAAAGAAATTTTTGATACCTAATTTCTGAGATTTGAGATTTCATTGTCATGCCTGAACTTCCAGAAGTTGAAACAACTGTAAGGGGTTTAAATCGAGCGCTCAACTCGTTGAGCGCTCGATTTATTGATGTTTGGGCGGATTGGAAAAAGACAATAAAAAAACCAAGGAATTTTAAAAGCTTTAAGGCGGGCATTAAAAAGAAAAAAATAGAAAAGATATGGAGAAGAGGGAAGAATATAATTTTTGAGCTTTCCGATAATTATTCTCTTTTAATCCATCAAAAGCTTACCGGCCATTTGCTTTACGGGTATTGGGTTAGAAGGGGGAATAATTGGCAGCCGTCTGGAAACGATATTTTAGCAGACAGGGTGAACAACTATATTCATTTGCTCTTTTTTTTAGATAATGGGAAAATGATCGCTCTTTCTGATTTAAGGAAGTTTGCTAATGTTGAACTTTGGAAGACAGAAGAATTATTGGCTTCAAGCGGATTTAATAATTTAGGACCTGAAATTTTAGAAAAGAGCTTTACTTTTGAAAAATTTAAAGAAGCGCTTTCAAAAAAGAAAGGAAAAATTAAAGAAGTTTTAATGAATCAAAGTGTTATTGTCGGGGTGGGAAATATTTATTCAGACGAGGCGTTGTGGCGGGCGCAAGTGAATCCGTTTAAGAAAATTCCTGATTTAACAAATCGCGAATTGGAAAAAATTTATGATTCGCTCCGAGATGTTTTACAAAAATCCATAGAGCTTCACGGAGAAAGTTTTTCAGATTATAGAGATACAAATGGCGAAAAGGGCGGGTTTGATAAAATAAGAATGGTTTACCGCAGAAAGGGAGAAAAATGCCAATGTTGCGGAACAATTATTAAAAGAAAAAAAATAGGAAGCAGGAGTTGTCATTTTTGCCCCGCCTGCCAAAAAATTTAATTTCCATAATTTGTGATTCATGGTTCATAATTCGTTGTTGCGCAATATGTTTATTTTTATTTACGGACAAGATACATACAGGATGAAAGGGAAACTTTCGGAAATAATTGAAGAGTATAAAAAAAGCCGCAAAAGCGGCTTGAGTTTGAAATTTATTGATTGTCAGAAAACAGGTATTGGATCATTCGGCGATTTTCAAAACGATTCCAGCCAGTTCTCAATGTTTAAGGAAAAAAAGCTTATTGTGGTGACGGATCCGTTTTCGGATATTGATTTTAAGGAGAAGTTTCTTAAAAATAAAGAAAATTTTACGAAATTGGACGATTTAGTTGTTTTTTATCAAGAGGGAGAAGTAAGGAAAAATGATTCTCTTTTTAAGTTTTTGGAAAAGAATGCCCTTTGCCAGAATTTTAATTTATTGGAAGGGCAAAAACTTAAAAAATGGGTTTCAGATGAATTTGAAAAAAGTGGAGCAAGATTTGGGGAGGATGCCGCAGACGAGCTATGTTTTCGCGTTGGGAGCGACCTTTGGCGAATGGCAAACGAAATCAAAAAAATAACCGCTTTCGGTTTAGGGAAAGAAATTAAAAGAGAGGATGTGGCGGTTTTGGTCAGGCCGAAAATTGAATCGGATATTTTTAAGACGATTGACGCTGTTGCCAATGGCGAGAAACAAACCGCCCTTCAATTTATCCGAAAGCATATTGAAAAGGGTGATTCTCCTGTCTATTTATTCTCAATGGTAAATTATCAATTCAGGAATCTTTTAGTAATTAAGGATTTTGTTGAAAAACGCAAGACATACGACGCCATTTTAAAGGCAAGCGGGCTCCATCCTTTTGTTGTTAAAAAAGGATATTATTTGTCTTATAAGTTTACGCTTTCAGGATTAAAGAAAATATATCAGAGAATTTTTCAAATTGACCTGGAAATAAAAACCGGCCGAATAGAGCCGGAAGCCGCGCTGGAAATGCTTATCGCAGAGATATAGACGAATATTATTAAGCGCCTATGTGCCTATCTGGTAGGCACATAGGGCACATAACGGAAAATTATTTAATTTTGTTTATCAGTTTTGTTATTCTTGATTTTTTTCTTGAAGCGGTATTTTTTTTCATTATCCCGACCTTCGCCCCTTTATCCAGCATTTTATAAATTTGGGGCAGGATTTCTTTGGCCTCGTCTATTTTTTTCTTTGAAATTAAAGACCGCGCCTCTTTGATGAGATCTCTTATTTTTTTTTTGCGGCCGATATTTTTTGCTTTCCGTTTTATGTTTTGGCGAAGGGCTTTTTTAGCCGAAGATGTGATAGGCATAATAATATATTAGCAGACTCCTTGAGAGAAATCAAGATGTGTGGAAAATAATTGAAAAAGCGGTATAATAAAAATAATAATTCAAAACTCAAAGTTCAAAGATTAAAACTATAACTTAAAGATTAAAACTACCCCCTCCTTGCATCCCCTTCGCTAAGCTACGGGGGTGGGGGATGAATAGTTTTAAGGTTTTGAGTTGTGGTTTTGCGCTTTGAATTTTGAGATTTGAGTTTCGCATATGATTTCTTTTTTAGAGGGGAAAATTGTTTTAAAAAAAGAAAAATACGCTGTTTTGAACGTGAACGGGGTTGGCTATAAGGTTATTTTTTCTCACAGCGGTCTATCTAATCTGCCAGGAATAGGGGAGGAACTGAAAACATTTTGTTATTTAAATGTAAGGGAAACAGCGTTAGAGCTCTACGGATTTTTAAGCGAAAAAGAGCTTGAGCTTTTTGAGGCGCTGCAGAACATCAGGGGTGTGGGGCCTAAAACCGCTTTAACGCTTTCTGCGCTCGGCTCTATGGAAGAAATAAAGGAAAAAATTATGGCGAAAGACGAAAATTTATTTTCCGGCATTCCAGGCGTAGGCAGAAAAAAAGCAATGGCAATTATGATAGAGCTTGCCGGGAAAATAAAAAATATTTCCGTGGGGCGGAGTGAAAATTCTGGAGAATCAGACGAGGCGGAAGAAGGGCTTGTCGCGCTTAATTTTTCGCGGCAGAAAGCGAGGATTGCCTTGTTAAAAATTTCCAAAGATACAAAAGGAACAGAGCAGAGGATTGGGGAGGCCTTAAAAATTATAAACAGATAAAATTAAAATTTTTTTATATTCAAAATATATATGAGAAGAATATTATGGAAGACATTATCCAAATTAGAGCCGCAATAAGGTTTGCTCGCGTTTTTTTGGACTTGATTATGTTTTTTTTGCTTTGGTCTAAGGGCAAAACCAAGGCGACTTTCCATCTTGGTTTGGTTTTTCTGATTTTTGCCATTTACGCCACTACGACAGGGTTATTAGAATACGCGGAAACAAATAGATTGTTTTTAATTAGATTTCAATGGGTGGCAGCGCTTGCCTTGCCGGCTTTATTCTCTTTTATTTTTTATTTTACCAACAGGACAAAACACATAAAATTAAAGATTTTTCTTTGGTATCTTCCCGCGATTGCCACTGTTATTCTTGCCCTAACTACCGATTATTTTGTCATATCTATTTCTTCTGGCCACCCTTATAATTTGGTATTAGGTCCGTTAGACCGTATTGCCAGGGTTTGTTTTATTATTGTGGGCGGAATAGTGGGTTTTTATTATTTTTTCAGGGGCTACATAGAAAGTCAGGGTTTAAAAAGGCGGCAATTGAAATATTTTCTCGTGGCGGCCGTTATTTTTGTGGCAGGCACAATGATAACTCTCGGCGTCCTGCCATTATATCCGAGAACAGACCTTATTTATTTTTACGACATTATTGACGATATTGTCACTTTTTTTGTGATTCTCTTGATAGTTTACATTATTTTTTCCAAAAAAATGGTTCTTGGGGCAGAGGTAAAGATTATTCTTACTGAAATTTTAGTTGGAGTGATTGGTTTAATTTTGCTGATTCAGGCATTTCTTTCTCAGTCGACCGCTTCAAAAGTTTTGGGATTTGTTACTTTCTTTTTCTTTCTTTTTGTTGGCTATCTTCTTATAAAAACAACCCGGAAAGAGATCCAAAGAAAAGAAGAGGTGGAAAAATTAGCCGAAGAATTGAAAGGGCTTAATCAGACCCTTGAAGAAAGGGTTGAAGAAAGGACAAAAGAATTAGAAACAAGCTATCGGGAAATAAAAGGGAGGAAAGAGGATTTGGAAAGGTTTTATAACTTGGCAGTGGGCAGAGAATTAAAAATGGCGGAGCTAAAGAAAGAAATCGGGAAATTAAAAAAATAATTTATGGATATTATCCAAATTAGAGTGGCAGTAAGGTTTGTTCGCGTTTTTTGGGATTTAATTTTCGTTTTCTTGCTTTGGTTCAGAGCCAAAAGCAAGGCAACATTTCATTTAGGTTGGTCTGTTTTGTTTTTCGGCATTTACGCCGCCATATCAGGGCTATTGGAATATGTAAAAACAGACAGATTGTTTTTGGCCCGGCTTCAATGGATAGCAGTGCTTGCCTTGCCAGCTTCGCTTGCTTTTGTCGCTTATTTCATTGACAGGACTAAACACATAAGGTTAAAAATTTTTCTTTGGTACCTTCCTGCGATTGCCATTGTGGTTCTTGCCTTGACTACTGATTATTTTGTTATAGCTGTTTCTGACGGAAATCCTTATATTTATACTATAGGCGTTCTAGATCCTTTTGCCCGAGCGGGTTTTGTTATTATGGGAGTGATAGGTTTTTGCTGGTTTTTAATGGGATATAGGAAAAGCCAAGGCATTAAAAGGCAACAGATAAAACATCTTCTCGCAATAGCCGCAGCTTCTGTGACAGAGAGAATTGTAATTCTCGGCGTTTTGCCGTCCATTACTGGCGTAGGACTTATTTATTTTTATGATATTGCTGATGATATTTTCTCTTTCGCGCTTATTTTTTTGGCAATTTACATTATTGTTTTTCGAGAAATAGTTTTTGAAATAAAAGCCATTCTTACCGAAGCGTTGGTCGGAGTGATTGGTTTAATTTTATTAGTTCAAGCGTTTCTTTCTCAGTCGACCGCTTCAAAAGTTTTCGGATTTATTACTTTTTTCTTTTTTTTGTTCGCAGGATATCTTCTTATAAAAACAACCCGGAAAGAGATCCAAAGAAAAGAAGAGGTGGAAAAATTAGCCAAAGAACTGGAAGGATTTAATCGGGCGCTTGAAGGGAAAATCAAGGAAAGAACAAAAGATCTTGAAAAAAGCTATCAGGAGATAAAAGCGAGCAAAGATGAATTGGAAGATTTTTATAACTTGGCAGTGGGCAGAGAATTAAAAATGGCGGAGCTAAAGAAAGAAATCGGGAAATTAAAAAAATAAAAAAAAACGAAAAATAGAAAGCCACGATGAAAAATTTTATTAAAAAAATTATGCCAGGATTTATATCGGATTTGTATTATTATTTGCTTGTCTTGGTCGGAGCTTTCATTTACGGTTTTCCTTCTCGGGAAATGATTGTTGTTGGAGTAACCGGCACTAATGGGAAATCAACGGTAGTGGAAATGATAGCCCGTATTTTAGAAGAGGCTGGTTATAAGACAGCTTCTTTGTCCTCTATAAAATTTAAGATAGGAGAAAAAGAATGGCTTAATATGCTGAAAATGACAATGCCTGGCCGTTTTGCAATACAGAAGTTTTTGAGCCAGGCTGTAAAAGCGGGCTGTAAATACGCGGTTCTGGAAATAACATCCGAGGGAATAAAACAATTTCGCCACAAATTTATAAAATTTGACGGAGCTGTTTTCACTAATTTAAGCCCGGAGCATATTGAATCCCATCGAGGATATGATAATTATAGAAAAGCGAAAGAAAAACTTTTTGAAGTGGCAAAAGGTGTCCATATTATCAATGTAGATGATAAAAACGCGGAACATTTTTTGAAGTATCGGGCGGAGAATAAATACGGTTATGGAATTAAGAGTTATGAATCAAAAATCAAAGAAGTGAAAATTGTAAAAGCGGAGGATGTGAAGACGACGGAAAGCGGCATTTCATTTATAGTTCATGGCTCATTATTCATAATTCCATTAATGGGCGGTTTTAATGCTTATAATGCTTTAGCGGCTGTTTGCGTTGGGCTGTGGCGGGGAATTTCTTTGGAAATTTGTAAAAAGGCGCTTGAAAAAATTACGGCTGTGCCGGGCAGAATGGAAATTGTGGCGAGAGATCCTTTTATGGTTGTTGTGGATTACGCGCATACGCCTGCGGCGTTGCTTAATGTTTATAAGACATTAAGCAATCTCAAATCTCAAATCTCAAATCTCAAAAATACAAACCGAAACTCAAAACTTATCTGTGTGATTGGTTCTTGCGGGGGAGGCAGAGATAAATGGAAAAGGCCTGTTTTAGGAAAACTTGCGGCGCAATATTGCGATGAAACAATAATAACCAACGAAGATCCCTACGATGAAAACCCGACGGAAATTATTGAACAAGTGGCTAATGGCGCTGAAAACATCAGTATAAATCAGTCAAATCCGTATAAATCAGTGATTTATAAAATTTTAGACAGGAAAGAGGCAATTAAAAAAGCGTTGGAATTAGCAAAACCAGGAGACTCAGTTATAATTACCGGCAAAGGTTGCGAGCCATGGATATGCGTTGCCAATGATAAAAAAATTCCTTGGGATGACAGACAAATTGTTCGCGATGAGCTTGCAAAAAAATAAAATTAAATCCCAGCGCGAGTAGGAAAAATAATATAAAAATGTTAAAATTATTTTGTATATGAAAAAATTATTCAAACTTTTTTATAAATATTATTTATCTCCTCGCCCCGAAGTTTCGCCGGTTAAACAGGACGATTTTGAGATGTATGTTGAAAATTTTAATTTTGAAAAATACCGAAAAAATATTTTTGCTTTTCAAAATAAATTTTCTATTGAGGCGGTAAAAACTATTGAATATAAAAACGAAGTTTTTGAAATTTTTAAAATTGAAACAAGAAATAAACAAGCAAAAAAAAAGCTCTTAGTTTTTGCCGCTGTCCATGGAAACGAATTCGCCACAGCCTTAGTTATCCCTATATTTCTCGCTGATATTTCTTCAAACCCCGATTTTTATAGGGAATGGCAAATTCGCATTATATCTCCCATAAATCCCGTCGGCTTAAAGTGCCAATCTCGTTATAATAAAGATGGTTATGATATAAACCGCGATTTTAAAAAATTTGAAACAGAAGACAGCAAGTTGCAATGCAATGAGATTGATGTTTTCAAACCAGATATGCTTATCTCTCTGCACGAACATCCATTTAAGGGATTTATGTTTCTTTGCAACGATAAAGTTTCAAGATTACTCCAAAAAAAAATATTAAATAAATTGAAAGAAAAAAATATATTGCTTTGCAGAACCCCTTTTATTGTTAAAATTCCAGGAACAAAAGCCGGGGTTATGCGGATAGGCGTTTTATTAAAGGTATTTAGGTTTATTTTCGGCATATATACTCTTGAACGATATGCATCCAAGAAAAACATAGAAAATATCACAAGCGAAAGTTATTGGAATGAAAGAGATATTGAAAAAAGAATTTTTCCTCATATGTTGGTTTTGCGATCCGTAGTTTCAGATTACGGAAAGTAATATACTAGTATATGTGTTCTGTATACAGAACAGTTTAGTAAGGACAGAAACATTCACAATGTCGGAAAGGGATCGTATTTTCTTTTTTCTCAAAATAAGCTCTAAATTTGCGCTTGGTTTCAATCTTTTGTTTTTAACTAATTTGTGATATACTTTTAATAATTCAACATTTGACGACATTTTTATTTTTTCCTTTTTGGATGTTTTTCTTTTAGCGCAACTCAAGTCATCGGAATTTTTAATTCCGCTCTTAAATATATCCAATGCCGCTGATTCAAAATTATTTGGCCTCATTTATTTATGGATAAAAATTACGCCGAATATCTAATAAATAAAATCAGAGAAGATTATAACTTTATTTCAGAGGATTTTTCAAGAACCTGGTCGCATATCTGGGAAGAGATAAAATTTTTATTTGACGATTATGTAAAAGCAGGGGACAGGGTTTTGGATGTCGGGTGCGGGAACGGCCGATATTGCGATTTGATTCAAGAAAAAAGAGCTGTTTATAAAGGACTGGACAATTCCAATGGATTGGTCGCAATGGCGAAATAATTGCATCCGTTATCTGATTTTATCACAGGAGAAGGCCTCGCCATTCCTTTTCCTGATAAGCATTTTAATAAGATTTACGCCATTGCTTCTCTGCATCATATTTCGTCAAAAGAGTTGCGTCTGAAATTTTTAAGCGAGGCGAAAAGAGCGTTGAAGCCAGGCGGACTTTTAATTGTTGCGGTCTGGAAGTTTTATGAGAAAAAAGAAATTTTTTTTCTGCTTAAATATACTTTACTAGAATTATTGGGAATGTCCAAACTTAATTTTTATGATATTTTTGAGCCTCGGGCGAATAAGACGGAAAGATATTACCATTGGTTTTCAAAAAAAGAGTTGGAGAATTTGGTAGAGCAAGCCGGTTTTAAAATAATAAAATTTGGAATCGCGAGAAACGAAAAAGCCAAGAGAAGGAATATTTTTTTAGTCGCGGAAAAGTCCCTGTAGTTCAACGGATAGAACGGAGGCCTCCGGAGCTTCAGGTGGGGGTTCGATTCCTCCCAGGGGCACTATGTAATAAAATTTTGCAAAGCAAAATTTTAAATCGCGTAAACCGCGTTGTCGCAGTGACGCGGCTTTCGCGGCGCTGTAGGAATATTTAAGTTTTCAAAGAAAATTTATTACGCTCCACATAAAAATACATTGGAGGGGTACCGAAGTGGTCATAACGGGGCGGTCCCGAAAACCGCTGTAGCTGAAAAGCTCACGTGGGTTCGAATCCCACCCCCTCCGCCAAGTTTTACATTCAGCGAAATTGAAAGATGTTGCCTCGGCGCAAAGCGCCTCGGCATGGTATTTTTCCGCAATTTGAAAGGCATTTTTGAAATCGCACGCCAGCGTGCGGTCGGCAATGCGGAAGTTCGAACCAATCTTTTTTAGAAAATCCCGACCCTGTTCGGGATTTTCTAAAAAAGATTGGTTCGAACTTCCGTTTGAGCGGGCAGAAATTGTTTTGCGATTTCAAAAATCCCTTCAAAATCCTTGTCGAAGCCGAGCCCCGCCTCTGGCGGGGCGAGGCAACAATCGCCCAAAAGTCGCAATTTGAAAATTGGCGGAAGGGGTGGGATTCGAACCCACGGTACCTTTCGATACACGGTCTTTCCAGGACCGCCAGTTAAACCGCTCCTGCACCCTTCCTTTATTTCGGTAAACCGGAGATTATTTGAGAGATTTTCGGATGCTTGGAGGAAAATTTGTAATTCAAAATTTTTAAGACCGCCAGAAAATCTAAAATTTCTTCCCTTAATATTTCATGTCCTATGAAAATTTCCGAAAACTCTGCGAATAAATTTTTAGCGTAATTATGGAGCGCTTCATCGTCCGCTTTTTTTCCAGCCAATTAATTATTTTCTTGAATTCATCCCTTTTTAACAAAACACCATGGCAAAGATTGCAAAACATCTACGCTAATGCCTGAATCGCTATAGTATACCCCATAAAGCGGAACTCTGCAAGCAGGACAGACCCGTATTCCGCGACTAATCTTAAATTTTTTCTCATCTTCCCACAAGCCAATGTCCAGCCATTTCAGACCTTCGTCTTTATTGTCTTTTGCCAGCCGCAATTCGTCTTCTTCAAACCAAAGACCAAGGCAAGCGGGACAATAGTCCACTTCCGTATTATGCAGAAGCGAAGTTGATAAAATTTTTTTGCAATTTGGACAAAGCATAATAACTTTGAACTTTGACTTTGAATTACATTGTGTGCCTACCTGGTAGGCACACAGATATAAAAACAAAAAAGGGGGCTTACAGAGACCCGATCTCTGTTAATTAATCTCAAAATTCAAATCTTAAATTTCAAAATTAAAATATATAGGTTTGTTATTAGATAATATTGGGAATATGTCTTAATCTTATTAAAGGACAAATTCACATCTTATAAATTATCGCAAAGCGGCGCAATAATTTTGAGATTTAAGATTTTTACATATTCATTCCTCTCAACGCCGCCACTCTTTCCTCAATCGGCGGGTGGGTCATAAACAATTTGCTTACCCAATTTTGCCTCTGCCCGGACTTAAATGGCGAAGCGATAAAAAGATGGGCGGTTGAATTATTGGCAACTCGCAGAGGCGATTGGTCGCTGGATATTTTCTCCAACGCCCTTGCCAAGCCATCGGGATACCTTGTCAAAAGCGCGCCATCGGCATCAGCTAAAAACTCTCTTTTTCGAGAAATGGCTAATTTTATCAAAGTCGCGGCCAATGGAGCCAAAATGGAAAAAAGCAAGGCAATTAAAAGAAAAATTGCGCCGGCATTGCCTCCATCTCGGCTATTCCGCCTACCCCCAAATCCTCCGCCGAATATGCTAAATCTTACAAATAAATCCGCCACAATAACCACAACTCCTGTCAAAACTACCACGGCTGTCTGTAGCAGAGCGTCTCGGTTCCCGATATGGGACAATTCGTGAGCGATTACGCCTTCCAATTCTGTTCTTTCTAGTCTATTCATCAATCCAATTGTTACTGCTATCGCCGCGTGTTCTGGGTCGCGGCCAGTCGCGAACGCGTTTGGCTGGGCTTCGTTCAGAATATATATTTTTGGCAGAGGGAGTCCGGCTGTAATGCAAAGATTTTCAACAAGCCGATAAAGCTCCGCATTATCCTCTCTCGCAATCGGCTGGGCTTTGGTAATTGCCATAACTATTTTATCGGAATACCAATAACTGATAAAACTCGCCGAAATGCTGTAAATCACCGCAATCCATAAAATAGCGTAGGAATTTAAATAATAAGAAGCCAGCCAGCCGAAAAAAATCACAAGAACCAAAAACCCGGTGACATAAAACCAGGTTTTACGAATGTTAGAATCTGCTTGATTATAGAGTGTCATAATTATCGTGTTATTATCGGATAATAACACGGTTTGTGTGATTATCCGATAATAACACAGACAGTTTGATTGTAGATTGTCATATCTTTATTCGGCCGATACTATGGGACATGCTCCCGTAGTTATTAGAATTGGACTTTCACTGGTTCTTTGGCTACTTCTTCTATCAATTCAAAAAATTCCACTTTCTTAAACCCAAAAGAACTGGCAATAACGCTTGCTGGAAAAACCTCAATTTTTATATTAAGATCTCTGGCGTTGCCGTTATAAAATCTCCGCGCCGCCTGGATTTTATTCTCAGTGTCGCGCAGTTCGCGCTGAAGCTCCAGAAAATTCTGGGACGCCTGCAATTGGGGATAATTTTCCGTTACAGCGAATAATGTTTTCAATGTTTCTGTAAGCGCGTTTTCAGCCATTGCTCGTTCTTGCACGGTTTTGGCTCCCATTGCCGACACTCTCGCCAACGTAACGCTTTCAAAAAGATTTTTTTCGTGGCTGGCATAACCCTTTACTGTTTCCACTAAATTCGGAATCAAATCATATCTTCTTTTTAATTGAACATCAATATCAGACCACGCCTCCTGCGTTCTTGTCCGAAGCGTTATCAAGCGGTTAAAAACCGCTATCGCCCAAAAAACCAAAACAATGATTACTCCCATGACGATATATATAAATAGCAACATTTTTTGTGGGACTCTTTCGCCCGTATTTTTATATTTACATTGTGTGCCTACCAGGTAGGCACACAGATATAAAAATGAAAAAGGGGGCTTGCAGGGACCCAGTTTCTATTATTAATTAAGATTAATAATTCATCATGAACTTATCATGAGCTAAGCTCATGATATAATTCATATTTTAAAAAGTCGGAGGAACTTCTTGCCATGAAGGAAGCGGCGGTCGAATTGTGATGTTAGCGTTTGCCGAACATGTCCCTAATCCGTCCGTGGCATTAAGCTGAACATTGTAAACTCCTTTAGCGGTGTAGAGATGAACAGGATTAGTTGCGTTTGATGTTGCGCCGTCTCCGAAATTCCAGAGATAAGAGCCGCATGCAACTGAACTGCCGGCAATATTATAGCAAGTTGAATTATTAGTAAAGACAACATCTCTATTGGGCAGAGTGTTCGTCGGACTGGCTGTAAAACTGGCATTGGGCCACCTATGACTGGCTGTTGAAAAATTCGCGCCGTTTACCCAATCAGAAACAGAACCAGAGCTTCCCCAAACCCTTATTCTCCAGCTATAGGTATTATTGAAATCAATAGATCCGTACCCGCTAAGCGGGTCAATGTAAAAATTTGCGCTACTATGTCCCAAAGTACAAGTTCCAGCCCCAGACGGACAACTATCCACCACAGTGGCGCCACCGCTATTTATTACTTGTATTTGATATGCTGACTGCGTATTTCCGCCTCCACCATCAAAATTCCAACTCAAAGTAATTGGAGGATAATATTTTGACCCTCCGCTCGGATTGCAATAATTCCCTCCTTCAGGCGGAAGAGGTGTAACTTGCACTGGATATGAAGCGGGTGGGATAACCCCATTAACTTCACTCCAACCGATTATTGCCTCTCCAGAAGAATCGTCGCCTCCCCACACCCAGCCAGAAAATATTCCCGCAACCGGGTCAAAAGAGACCCCATAAGATCCTGAATTTCCAGCTAATTTTATCCAACCATCCCACCCGCCCCGTTCCGCATCTGGTCTCATTGCCCCACTGCAAGAACTGTTTGGAAAAACAGCGCAAGCCCTTGCCCAGCCGGAAACAGCATAATTTCCAAACCCATTGCAAGGTTCGCTCGTTAAAGCAGGCCAATCCAAACAAGCTGAATAATTGGGAGCTGAAGGATACGGGCCCCCTGGCGCAAAATTAATCCATCCGATATTTTCCGACCAGCCATAGCCGGAAAAAATTCCGCTCGCTGGGACATTAACCCCATAGTCAACGCTCGCAGTTCCTGTCGGGCATTCAGAATAATTTCCGGTATCAGTGATGCGATTGCCGTCAAAATCGCAATTAAGCGAATTAGAACTAATCCAGCCGATATTTTCTCCCCAAATCCAGCCCCGAATATTATCAGAAGCGCCAGCCATTATTTTATCCGAAAAAAACAAAACAGAGCCGACAATAAGAGCAACTATAATTACACTCAACATTGAAAAATATCTTATCCTGCTACCCATAATATTACTACACTTTTCTCCCCCTCAAAAAAGGGGAGAATTGAGGGGGGGTGTTCTTATTCCTCAAATTTATCTTTTAACGTTTGAAACAACTTGAAAACAGAGCGCAATTTTTCAAATAGCTGATCCGCTAATTTCTCGCTGTAAGTATGAACCGCCGCATTTCGCCAATCAGTTACTTTCATCCAAAGATCGCTATAATCAATCAAACCTTGGCGATACGCCTCGCGAAAACAATCTTTTGGGGAAGCGCATCTGAATCCCTTTTTTTCTTCTAAAAACGCCTTAACGGCTTTCCATGCCAAATCAAAACAAAGTTCAAACCGCGTAATGGCAGAATCGCGAATAATATCAGTTTTTTTCACTTTTAAAACCTCATCTAACCGCTCAACCGCTGACCGATATTGTTTTTTTAGCGCATCAAATTTGGTCATAAATTAGTTTATGGCTTCAATATGCTGCTTCGCAACTTCGTAAAAGTCCTTGTCCACATTTTGAAAATCAATAATATCAATGCGATAAAGAATTGGAAGATTGTCAATCTTTTCTTTTATTTCTGATATAGTTTCAAATGGAATAGGATTAAGCCCTTCAATGCCAATGTCAATATCCGACTTTGGAAAATTATCTCCACTTACTCTTGACCCGAAAAAGAAAACCTTGTATTTTTTCAAATCCAACCGCTTGCCGACAATCTCTAAAATCTCTTTTTTTAATTTTTTCTCCGGATAATGCTCAAGCTTCATATTTTAACCTAAGAAAATAAAGGTTGACACCATTTTTCCTTTAATTAAAGCAATTTTTTAAATTCTTCATCTGTAAGCCCTGCGTCTCTAATAATACCATTTAAAGTATAAGGGTTTAATCTGCAATGACGAGGAATAATAATTCTCCTCGGCCATTAGTCATGCCAGTATGTTTGCCTTCCTTTGAAATCTAAAAACCGGCTTTCTTGAAAGCACTTACCGTTATCTCGGAAGACACATCTGTAAAAAGCATGAAAAATTAGTTACCCTGAACAAGCAAAAGCAACTTCAATTTCTCGCGCCTCTGCTCCTTTTAGTTCATCTTTTTCCATTTCAAGGTAAGTAAGAATAGCGTCTTGAATATTTTTTAATGCTTCTTTTTCGGTTGCTCCCTGACTATGACACCCTGGAAGAGCCGGTGCATGAATATCGTAGCCATATTTACTTTTATGAATAATCACTAAACATTTTATAACATTTTTATTTATTCTACCACAATCAAAAATCAAAAGTCAAATCTTATCTCCTTCTTCAATTTTTCTCCGGATAATGCTCAAGTTTCATATGCATTCTCACTCCCTCCCCATCCGTATCCTTGGCAAAGGGGGTGGTAATTGAAGATTTATTCAACTGGAACAACCGGAACAGATGGCGGCACAGCCGGAGCGATTGGCGCTGTGGCGGGAGAAATGGCTGCTGTGGATTGCAATGTTATTTCAACCGCCTTAAATTCAAGGATGTTTTTAATATCCTCGTCCGTTACAACGGTAATTTGCTGTCCCGCTTCCAAATCGGATAATTTTACCTCTTTCTTGATAAAAAAATCAGGGAACACAAGCGGTTGGGCGCCAACAGCAGGATTCGCTGTCTGCTGCTGAATTTTTCTGTTATACACATCCATTTCTTTCTGGTATTCAACCGGGTCCCTTGATTCAAGCTTGAAAATTTTAGTATTATCATCAACTACAACAACGCGGTTATCCAATTTCGGGTCGGCCAATGGCTCCAACGGCCTGATTTTCAAATTAATTTTATTGCCTTTTATTTCTTTCACCTCGCCTGATATGGTTTTTATTTCCATGCCAGCTATCGCCGGAGCAAAACCGCTTTCCGCCAGCCGTTGTTTTGCCGCATCCCAGCCGGCCTGGAAAGTATTCTCGCCCAAGCTCACGCCAGTTTTATTCATTTGAGCAACGATAAATCCGAGAGCGAAACAAACAACGGCGATAATTATACCTATGACGATAAATTTTTTGTTGGACATATTTTTTATCTCCCCCACCCATCCTTCCCTCCGATGGCCATCAGAGAGAAGAAGCGAGAAGGGGTTAATTAATGCGGGAACATAATCCCGTAGTATTTATTAAATTATCTAATTTTATTATTTATTATTGACCTTTTCATTTAAATTTTTTATTTGTTCTTTCAGCTCATCAATTTCTTTTT
>Ga0156197_113_pt2 | contig 25878 bp, 33 predicted proteins | sample RifCSPlowO2_12_FD_107850 | JGI IMG/M metagenome (GOLD analysis project Ga0156197, IMG submission 107850) | Candidatus Nealsonbacteria bacterium RIFCSPLOWO2_12_FULL_39_31 | reverse complement strand
CAAGACTATCAATCTTGGCACTGGCCTTAAGACAGCCGATGACTTCCGCAAGTCCCTCCGGGACAGCGGAAACAAAGTCAGTAGCGAGGCCAATGGCATTCTCGGCAATCCCGCTTTCACAGTGGCTGTCAAGAAAATCAGGATTGATCTGGTGATCAAATCGGTTGGCGAGATTGGCTTCAAAGGTGGGGCTACTCGTAAGCAAATCTACGGTCGGGCCAATGAGCTTGGGCTGGATCTGTGCCCTGCCGAAGTCGGACCTCAATTGCGGTTGCAGTATAAGGATCAGCCGGAAGAAGAGCATCTTATCGTCGCCATGAATCCTATTGCGGACTCGGGTGGCGCTCTTGAGCTGTTCTTTGTGGAGCGGGACGATTCCGGTCTGTGGCTCTGCGGCTACTATGTCCACCCCGGCCTCATCTGGAACGCTGCCTTTCGCTTCGTCTTCGCCCGTCGCAAGTAATCTTCAAGCTTCTTGGGAGCTTGGAACCTTGATTCTTCGTTGAACCTTTGGTTTCTCGCGTCCTTGGAAGCGAACCCCTTACGCAACTAGGGGTTCTTTTTTTTCTTCAATATGATAAAATTAAAATCGGATAGTAGGCTAATAAGTCTGTGGCCAATGGTTGATGGGATGAAGGAAAAAATGAATAAACTTGTAATTGTTACGGCTTCAGGCGGTCGAATTCTGTATTTCAGGAAAAGCGCAGAATCGCAATGGCTATGGCTTTTGCGAGAGTCGCACCTGATTTGCTAAAAAATAAAGATTACTTGGTATAAAGCGCTAGGGCATATTAGATGCCAAATTAAATACAGCCCGGGGAGTATTCGATGGGTAGTGATATAGAAGCGCTTTATGCATTACGGACTCGGGTGGCGCTCTTAAGCTGTTCAATGTGAAGCGGAACGATTCCGGTCTGTGGCTCAACAGCTACTATGACAACCCCGGCAACATCTGGAACGCTGACAATCGCTTCGTCTTCGCCCGTCGCAACTTTCTTTATTTTTCCCATCTTTTGATGGGTTTTATTTTTACTTTAATGACTTAATCCACCCTCCCAGCATTCTGCCTATCTCATTCAGTTTTTCAGAAAGCAGGATATATTTTTTGTTGTCTAAGCATTTTATTTCCCACGATATTTGAAGAAAGAATTTGAGCAGGTCTAATTTCGTGGAGGCAATCCTAAGGAAAATCTGCTTTTCTGCCTTATCGGAGTTGCTTGCGTTTATTATTTCTTCAACTACTTCTAAAAATAGAGAATCTATTTTTGACCCAAGAGTATATTTTGAATCTTTTGGGAAATCAGGCAAAAAGTCATGCCATAATTTGTAAACCCGAATTAGTTTTTGGACTATGCTTAAGCTAAATTGATTAAACTGATTTTTTTTTGGGGGGGGGATTAGAGGAATAGTTTTTTTCGCTATGAAAATTCAATTGATCCATAAATTTGAAGATATAATTAGTATTGATAATTTGCTTTTGGCATGGAAAGAATTTATCAAGGGAAAGAGGAATAAAAAAGATGTTCAGGTGTTTTCATTTTATTTGATGGATAATGTTTTACAATTGAGCAGAGATTTAGAAAATCACGCATATAAACACGGCGGATACCAATGTTTTAAGATAAACGACCCAAAAACAAGAACAATCCACAAGGCAATCGTTAGAGACAGATTGTTGCACCACGCCGTATGCCGCATATTATGCCCGTTTTTTGATAAAATATTTATTTCAGATTCATTCTCTTGCAGGACGAATAAAGGAACACACAAGGCTATAAACAGATTCAGAGAATTTGCTCGCATTGTTTCAAAAAACAATACTAAGACCTGCTGGGTCTTGAAATGCGACATTAAAAAGTTTTTTGCCAGTATTAATCAGCATATCTTGGTAAAAATTTTAGAGCAACACACACCAGACGAGAATGTGGTAAATCTTTTAAGAGAAATCATTTTCAGTTTTTATTCCACGGAGCCAGGGGTTGGTTTGCCGTTGGGAAACCTTGCGTCCCAGCTTTTTTCCAATGTGTATATGAACGGATTAGATCAATTTATGAAGCACAAGTTAAAAGAAAAATACTATATCAGATATGCAGACGACTTTGTTATCCTGTCAGAAAATAGAGGTTATTTAGAGGACAAAATTCCGATTATACAGAATTTTTTGCAGAACGAATTAAATCTAAAAATTCATCCTGACAAAATTTTTATTAAAACATTGTCTTCGGGAATTGATTTTCTCGGCTGGGTTAATTTTCCAGATTATAGAATTTTAAGGAATACAACAAAGAATAGAATTTTAAATAAGATAAAAGAGGCTTATAATCCCAGAACATTAGCTTCTTATTTTGGTCTTTTGAGGCACGGCAATACTGAAAAAATTAAGAGTAAGGTTCTAAATTTGTATATTAGAAATTATAAATAAAATTGAGAATAATTCTTGGCGTCAGTTTCTTATAGTGAACGATTGTCGGTTTATTTCTGATGTTTATCTTATTTTTATAATTATATATTTTCAGATTATCTAAAAAAGCGCAATATGTCTGCATATATTACTGCTACATAAGCATAGACATAAAATAAAAATTATGATAATCTAAAAACATAAATTTAACGCTGGAAGCAGTAAGAGGAAAAGGAAGCGCCAAAATGTGTTATTATTGACTTATTTTTTCATTTCAATTAGTATTAAAAGTAATATAAAAATATAATTTTAAATCGTTGAATTAACGCAGATAGCTACGCCGGATTTACGCTGATATCAGCGTTGTATTAGCGTAGAAATCAGCGGTCTATCAGCGGTTTGCGGAGCAAATATGGCAGAGAAAGCAAAATTTGAGAGAGGGAAACCTCACATTAATGTCGGAACCATAGGCCATGTTGACCACGGGAAGACAACTTTAACAGCTTCAATTTTACATATTTTGAAATTGAAGGGTTTTAAGGTTACGGAAAAAAGTGTTGACCAGATTGACGCGGCTCCGGAAGAAAAAGCAAGGGGACTTACAATTTCTGTTTCCCACCTTGAATACGAATCAGAAAAAAGGCATTATGCTCACATTGATTGTCCGGGCCACGCCGACTATATTAAGAATATGATTACAGGCGCGGCTCAGATGGATGGAGCTATTTTAGTTGTTTCCGCTCCTGATGGACCAATGCCCCAGACAAGAGAGCATATCTTGCTTGCCAGACAAGTTGGTCTTCCTTATGTTGTTGTGTTTTTAAACAAATGCGACGCTGTTGACGATCCGGAAATGATTGATTTGGTTGAGTCAGAGGTAAGAGAGCTTTTGAAGAAAAATAATTTTCCAGGCGATACGACTCCGATTATAAGAGGGTCGGCTATAAAAGCATTAGACGCCAAGTCAGCTGATGATGAAGCCGCAAAGCCGATATTGGAGTTAGTAAAGGCGCTGGACGAATATATACCAGAGCCGTCAAGAGAAATTGACAAGCCGTTTTTAATGGCGGTTGAAGATGTATTTTCAATTGAAGGCCGCGGGACTGTTGCAACCGGCAGGATTGAAAGAGGCGTGATTAAGCAAAATGAAGAAGTGGAGCTGATTGGATTAAGACCCACGGTTAAGACCGTGATTGTAAGCGTTGAGATGTTTCAGAAAATTCTGAATGAGGGAATGGCGGGAGACAATGTCGGCATTTTATTAAGGGGGCTTAAAAAAGAAGAAGTGGAAAGAGGCCAGGTGCTTGCCAAGCCGGGAACCGTTGTTCCTCATACTGAATTTAACGCCGAGATTTATATTCTAACAAAAGAAGAAGGAGGCAGGCATACGGCTTTCTTTAAGGGGTATAAACCCCAATTTTATATCAGAACCACTGATGTTACAGGAGATGTGACTTTGCCAGAAGGAACCGAGATGGTTATGCCCGGAGACACAGTAACCCTTGGAATTAAGTTGATAGCGCCGGTCGCGTTAGAGGAGAAACAGAAATTTGCCATAAGAGAAGGGGGTAAAACAGTGGGAGCTGGGGTTGTCGCGAAAATTATAAAATAGAAATCATTGAAAGGCGCTTGCGCGCCTTTCAAAATTTTACGAGATTATATGTTTTTGTTTCACAAAAACTTCGTAAGATTTTAGGATTTATAATCACAAATGAGGAAGAAATACAAAATTTGTTTTTGTATTTTGACCGAGCGCAGTGATTATATTCTATATATAATATTTTCCTCCGCTCCGATATTCATCGGAGCTACGGGCTTGCGATTTCGGCGCAAGGAAGTATAAAAGAAAATGATTTTATTATTAAAAAAATGACAGCAAAGGCAAAAAAGAAAGAGGCAATTAAAGAGGGGCCAAAACCAAAACTGCGAATAAGGTTGCGCGCTTATGATTACAAAGTTATTGATTCTAGCGCGCGCCAAATCGTGGATACTGCTTTGAGATGCGGAGCCGAGGTTTTAGGACCTGTTCCATTGCCGACTGAAATCCGCAAATATACTGTGAATCGCTCTTCTTTTGTCCACAAAGACGCGAGGGAGCAGTTTGAAATGAGGGTTCATAAACGATTGATTGATATTTTGGAACCTAATCAGGAAGTAATTGAATCGCTTACTAATTTGACTTTGCCGACAGGGGTTGATATTGAAATCAAGATATAAAACAACTGATTGACGCTGATTATAGCGGATTAACACCAATGTGAAACAGTTCTTATTTTATATTTTATGCTAAGAACAATAATTTAGATATTAAATTTATTCAAATAGCCATACTAAAACCGGGCTATGCCCGGTTTTCATGTATATCTGTGGAAATCAGCTTTTAATCAGCGCGAATCTGTATTTTATGAAATTTATTATCGGAAAAAAATTGGAGATGGCGCAGATATTTGACGAAAAATGGAATGTTGTTCCGGTTACCTTGGTTGAAGCAGGCCCTTGTTTTGTTTTGCAGATTAAAACAAAAGAAAAAGACGGGTATAAAGCGTTTCAATTCGGCTTTGCGCAGAAAACAAAAAATATTAAAAAGACCGAGAAAAATAAAGAGTTTAAGTTTATTAGAGAGTTTAGAGATAATAAATCAGAATTGGAAAATTATAAATTGGGTCAGAAGATTGACCTTTCAATCTTCAATGAGGGTCAAGAGGTCAATATTTCTGGCATATCAAAGGGAAGAGGATTTGCGGGAGCCGTGAAGAAATGGCATTTCGCCGGAAGGCCGTCTACTCATGGAACAAAGCATCAGGAAAGGACGATTGGCTCTGTTGGTTGTCGTTATCCGCAAAGGGTTATAAAAGGAAAACATATGCCTGGAAGATTGGGTTACGACAGAGTGACATTAAAGAATTGCAAAATCGCGAAATTGGACATTGAAAATAACATATTGGCAGTAAGAGGAGCTGTGCCGGGCAGGAAAGGAACATTGCTGGAGATAAGAGGATAACATTCGGAGATGCGGCTTTGGGTGGTACAACTCGCTTTGTCCCTTGCTAACGCTTTGTCCTTTGCTTAGCAAAGGACAAAGTTTAAGCAAAGGACAGAGCTTTTTGCCAGCTCGCTTGCGGAGCCGTCGAAGACCGCATCCCCTCACTTCCCTTAACGCCCTTTCGTTTCCGCTTTCACCCCTATCAGACCCGGTATTTAGGAAAATAAAAAAGGTCTCCAGATTGGTTCTGGAGACCATGCGTGATGGCTGATTCAGAGAAGGACGACGCCATTATTTATCGGTTTCTCTGTAATCTCGAAGAGTCCAAGTGCTACTGACCCGTCCATAGGGATGAGGTCAGTGAGCAGTCCATCGGCTTTTTCCCGGTTTTGAGCAACCACAACATGTGCCTCACTTGCTTCACTCTCCGCGATACGATACTTTCGTACATAAACATACGCGTTCATTGTAAATCTCCTTTCTATATATCTTGAAATCGGGTGTTCACTAAGCATACTGATATAATTTGTCAATGGGTTTGGTATATTTCGCAATTTAAGACTATAATTCAGCAAATTATGAATATAAAATTATACAACCAAAAAAGGGAAGAAATAGGGCAGATGAGATTGCCTAAAGAGATTTTTGAGGTTCCGATTAACCATGATTTGGTTCACCAAGTGGCTGTCTCTCAGATTTCCAACAAGAGGCAGAAAACAGCCAAAACAAAAGACCGAAGCGAAGTTCGAGGTGGCGGGAGAAAGCCCTGGCGCCAAAAAGGAACAGGCAGGGCGCGGCACGGGTCAACTCGTTCGCCTTTATGGAAGGGCGGAGGAGTGACTTTCGGTCCGCTATCGGAAAAGGTATTTAAAAAAGCGATTCCCAAGAAAATGAGGAGAAAGGCCTTGTTTATGGTTTTGTCCGCAAAAGCAAAAGGTAATTTTCTTTTTGTTCTTAATAATTTAAATATTGAAAAACCCAAAACAAAGACAATGGCGGATATTTTGGATAAATTTTTTGAAAAAAAATCTGGCTTGGTTGTTTTGCCTTCAATGGAGAAAAATATAATTTTGGCTAGCCGGAATATACCGAAAGCGGAAACAATTCAGGCAAGGGATTTGAATGTTCTGGATTTGCTTAATCATAAATATCTGTTGATGCCGAGAGAGGCGATAAAAGTGATAGAGAATACTTTCTTGAAATAATAAATTTCCAATATTTATTTAATTTCCAACAAAACGCAGAAAATAGTTATTGGAAAATAGAAATCTAAACCTGTTGCGTGATAATTTTCGTTGCGAAAATTGAATATTTGATGGCGAAAATTTGATAGAATGAGGAGGTTTGCCAAGTGGCAAGCCGACGAGTTATAGCAAATTTGTAGCCCAAATATTCAATTTGCAGCAGATTTATTATTACGCGACAGGTTTATGGTAATAGAAATTAGAAAACGGAAAATAGAAAACTATCTAATTTCTTATTTCTATTTTCTATTATCAATTTCTAATTTTCATCAACTAATTTCAGTTATTATGTCTTTTCTTGATTTTTTAAGGAAAAAAGAAATACAGAAAAAGAGCAAAAAGCCGGCGGAAAAGGTAGAGAAAGAACAGCCGGCAATAAAATCTTCGCCTAAAAAAGAAGAGTCTGTTTTAGCTATAGCCGCCAGAAAAAAGAAAAAAGAAATTCCAGAAACAGCTTGTATGGTTTTGGATTTTCCTCATGTTACAGAAAAATCAACGGAAGCGGAGAAACAAAACAAGTATGTTTTCCGAGTCTTGCCAAAATCCAATAAATATGAGATAAAAAGGGCGATTGAGGAATTATACGGAGTTGATGTTTTGGGCGTAAGAGTGGTGAATGTTCCGAAGAAAAAGAGGCGAGTAGGGAGAAGCATTGGCTGGAGAAAAGGATATAAGAAAGCGATTGTCAAACTTGGCGCAGGGCAGAAGATTGAGATAATGCCGAGATGACGAGAATTATGAATTACGAATCACGAATTAAGAATTATGAATTTCGTCGTCAGTTCGTTTCCATAATTCATAGTTCATAATTCAACATTAATTATCATGATAAGCAAAAAAACGGAAAAAATAATTTCAAACAAGGAACCTGAGAAGGGATTGATAGTTTCTCTCAAACAAAGAGCTGGCAGGGGAAATTCAGGCAGGATAAGCGTCCGGCATAAAGGAGGCGGAGTGAAAAAACTTTACCGGCTGGTTGATTTCGGCCAGGCAAAAAAAAACGTTGCAGGGAAAGCGCTTGCCATTGAATACGATCCCTACAGGAATGCTTTTATAATGCTTTTGGAATACGGAGATAAGGAAAGATTTTATCAATTGGCGCCTCACGGGATAAAAGAGGGAGATGAAATAATTTGTTCTGACATCGGAGATATTAAAATTGGCAATCGGATGAGGATAAAAAATATTCCCATAGGGACTTTGGTTTATAATGTTGAGCTTTATCCTGATGGAGGCGGGAAGATAGTAAGATCTGCCGGAGCCGGCGCTCGGGTTTTGGCTCATGAAGGAAATTATGCCAATTTACAAATGCCTTCAGGGGAGGTTAGAAGAGTTTTTCAGAATTGTTTTGCAAGCATAGGAACAATATCTCATCCTGAATGCAAATATGAACAAGTAGGAAAAGCCGGGACCAGCCGTTTGATGGGGATAAGGCCGTCTGTAAGGGGAAAAGCGATGAATCCCTGCGATCATCCGCACGGAGGAGGAGAAGGAAACACTCCGATCGGCATGCCGCATCCGAAAACGCCCTGGGGAAAATTAGCGCGTGGAGGGAAAACAAGAAGAAAATCCTGGACAGATAAAATGATTATTTCAAGGAGAGTAAAGAAGTGATAATGACGGAAATTAGTTGATAGAAAATAGAAATTGGAAATTACCCTCACCTTTTTCCTCCCCCTCGGTGGAGGGGGGAGGATTGAGGAGGGGGAACTCGGTAGTTTTCTATTTTCCAATAACTGTTTTCCAATTTTATTATGGCGAGAAGTTCAAAAAAAGGACCATATATAGATGAAAGATTGATAAAGAAATTGAGCAGATTGAGGGCCGGAGACAAGACTCTTATTAAGACATGGTCAAGAAGCTGTTCAATAGCGCCTGAAATGGTTGGCTATACATTCGGGGTGCATAATGGGAAACAGTTTATAGCTGTTTATATAACCGAAGATATGGTGGGACATAAGTTAGGCGAATTTTCTCCAACTGTTAAATTCGGGAGACACGGAGGAAAGATGCAGAAAGAATTGGAACAAAAAGCGGCGGAAAAAGAGACAGGAAAAATTGAAGCGAGTAAAAAAGAAGAAGTGAAAAAGTAAAGTGTCGCTTCGCGATGATATATATTTTACGTATTATGTCCTTTGCTAAGCTTAACACAAACTTGTGTTAAGCTTAGCAAAGGACATAATCCGTATGCCTAAATTTTGCATTTTTCGCTTTTGCATTTTTAGTTTCTAATATTATGGAAATAAAAGCAAAATTAAATTACTTAAGGATAGCGCCGAGAAAAGTGCGATTGGTGGCTAATATGATAAGAGGGAAAAAAGCGCAGGCCGCTTTGTCTCTTTTGGATTTTGTCGTCAAAAGGCCTGGTCTTCCGATTATGAAGCTTCTAAGTTCGGCGATTGCCAATGCCCATAATAATTTCCATATTGAACCGGAAAATTTATTCATATCAAAAATTACGGTTGATGAGGGCCCTATGCATAAAAGATGGATGCCGAGAGCCAGAGGCGTGGCAGGGCCGATACATAAAAAAACATCGCATATCACTTTAATTTTAGAAGAAGTCGGCGGGAAAATTCCGTCTTCGCCAATACTTCGGAAGGCGAAGCAAGAATTGAAAGCGGAAAGCGTAGGAACGAACAAGGAAGAAAAAACAGAGAAAATAATTGTAAAAGAAAATCCGAAATTTAAATCGATTGACAGGAACGAAAAATTAAGAACAAAACCAACAACGGGGATTAAAAAAATGTTTAGGAGAAAGGTAATAGGATAAATCAAAAATTAAAAATCAAAATGGAAAATGACAAATCAAAATGTTAAAATTTTCCCCCCCTCAATCTTCCCCTCTGATGGTCAAGGGGGGGTCCACGCGGTATTTTAACATTTTATATCGTCATTTTGATATTTACATTTTAATTTTTTTATGGCGCACAAGGTTCATCCGAAATCATACAGAATAAGAGGAATGGCTGATTGGGGGTCGCGAGGTTTTTATAAAAACCAGCCGGTTTGGCTTGAAGAAGATTTCAGGATAAGAGAATTTTTAAATAAAAAACTCGCTAAAATAGGAATAGAAAAAGTTGATATTGAGAGATTTCCCGGGAAAATAAATGTTATTATTTTTAGCGCCAGACCGGGGCTTATTATAGGCAGAGGAGGGGAAGGAGCTGAATTGTTAAAAAAAGAGTTAGACAAAAAAGTGTTTGGGAAATTAACTTTCGGCCAGATATTAAGAAAATCAATAGAAAAACCACTTGAAATTGGAGAAAAAAGAAAGGCAAACCGAAAAGATTCAACTGAAGGGAAAAAAGAAATAAAGATTGAAATTAGAGAAGTAAAAAACCCTTGGATATCAGCGAATTTGGCTGGTCAGTGGATAGCCCAGCAGATTGAAAAAAGAATACCGTTCAGGAAAACGATAAAACAAGGGCTTTCAAAAATTATAGCGGCTAAGGGAGCGCAGGGCGGCAGAATTGAGGTTTCGGGCCGGTTGGACGGCAAAGAAATTGCCAGAAGAGAGTGGCTTGGGTTAGGGCAAATGCCCCGCCAAACTATAAGGGCAGATATTGATTATGCGAGAGTTGAGGCCCATTGCACATATGGGGCAATAGGAATAAAGGTATGGATATATAAAGGCGAACGATTTGATTGAATTTTTAATTTTATGAATAATGATTTAATGATTAAATTTTAAAACCGAACCCGTCGTCGTCATTAAAAATTAAGTCATTTAGAAATTATTTAAAAATTAAAAATTCGAAATTTAAAATTCGTTATTATGGCTATATTAATGCCGAGAAAAGTTAAGCATAGAAAATGGCACAAGGGATCGTCAAGAGGAATTGAGACAAGGGCCACTGAAATTTCTTTCGGGAGTTTTGGGCTTAAATGCTTGAGTACTAAATGGATTACAGCCAGACAATTAGAGGCGGCGAGAAGGATTATAATCAGGTATCTTAAAAAAGGCGGAAAGCTCTGGATTAGAATTTTTCCGGACAAGCCGGTGACCAAAAAAGGAACAGAAGTTCCTATGGGAAGCGGAAAAGGCGCTGTTGATCATTATGTTTTTCCATTAAAGCCGGGAAGGATTTTATTTGAGCTGGAGGGCGTGCCGGAGGACCAAGCCAGAGAGGCGTTCAGATACGCAGGAGACAAATTACCCATTAAAACGAAATTTATTAAAAAATAATTGCCGTATGAAAATAACCGAATTGAATCAAAAAACAAAAGAGGAGCTTAAAAAAACGGCTTCTGATTTGAAAGAAAAGATCAGGCAGTTCCGTTTTGATTTGTCTTCCGGAAAAGTGAAAAATGTGAAAAGCATAAGAGCGGCGAGGAAAGATGTCGCGAGGATACTTACTATTATGAATTTAAAAAATTCTTCTTCCGTTAAGTCTACAGAGGGTGGCAGTTTTTAATCCTTAAAACCGAATTGAATTATGAATTAGGAATTACGAATTTTGTGCGGTAAGCCGGTTTTCTTGATTCATAATTCATTATTCATAATTCAAGTTTTATGTCAAAGAAACAACTTATAGGAAAAATTATATCCGACAAGATGCAGAAAACAGTCGTGGTTGAAGTTGAGCGAATGAAGGAGCATCCGAAATACAAGAGAAGATATAAAACGCACAAAAAATATAAAGCCCATAGCGAGAAAGGCGAATTTAAATTAGGAGACACGGTTATGATTGAGGAGTGCAGGCCGATTAGCAAAGATAAGAGATGGAGAGTGATAAAAATAATTTGACGACGGAAATTAGTTGATAGAAACTGGAAATTGGATAGTTTTCTATTTTCCGTTTTCTAATTTCTATTACCATAAACCCGTTGCGTAATAATAAATCTGCTGCTTTGCTATAACTCGTCGGCTTGCCACTTGGCAAACCTCCTCATTCTATCAAATTTTCGCCATCAAATATTTAATTTTCGCAACGAAAATTATCACGCAACAGGTTTAGATTTCTATTTTCCAATAACTATTTTCCAATTTTTACTTATGATTCAGCCAAGAACAATGTTAAAAGTAGCGGATAATACAGGAGCAAGGGTAATCCAATGCATCCGTGTTTTGGGCGGGAGTTTGAAAAAATATGGCCGCATTGGAGATATAATTGTCGGCGCGGTAAAAGAAGCCGATCCGAGAAGGATTGTTAAGAAACACGAAGTAGTAAAAGCGGTTATTATCAGGCAGAGAAAATCTTTCAGAAGGCGAGACGGCTCTTATATCCGTTTTGACGATAATGCTGTCGTTATCATAGACGCCAATAAAAAGCCGAGGGGCGGAAGAGTTTCCGGGCCAATGGCAAGAGAAATAAAAGAAAAGGGTTTTGATGAAATAGCCGCCATGGCAACCGATCTTATTTAATTTATCTATATGAAAATACATAAAGGAGATACGGTTTTAATAATTTCCGGAAAAGACCGACTGAAAAAAGGAAAGGTTGTTAGGGTGTTTCCGAAAGTTGGGAAAATTATCGTTGAGGCTGTAAATTTGAGAAAAAAACATGTGAAGCCGAAAAGAAGCGGGGAAAAAGGCCAGGTGGCGGAAATCTCTTTGCCGATTTCTGTTTCAAGCGCAAAGGTTGTCTGTCAGAAATGCGGAATAGCGGTAAGGATTGGATATAAAATAGAAGGGGAGAAAAAATATAGAGTTTGTAAAAAGTGCGGAGGAGAGCTGTGAAATTTTTAATTTTATAATTTTTCTGGATGCCGCAACAGACTCCCCGAGGCTGATTTTATAAATAATGATTTAATGTTTTAATTTTTAAACCGGCTCGTCGTCATTAAAAATTGGAAATTAAAAATTCGTTATTATGCATTTATTAGAAAAATATCACAAAGAGGTTGTGCCTGCTATGCAGAAGAAGTTTGGCTATAAAAGCGCGATGGCTGTCCCGAGAATAAGAAAGGTTGTTGTGAATACCGGATTCGGCAGATTCGTGGCAGGTAAGACCTCTGACGAGCAGAAGAAATTTTATGAGCCGGTTTTAGCGGATATGTCTTTGATTTGCGGACAAAAAGCGGTTGTGACAAAAGCTAAAAAATCAATAGCAAGTTTTAAGACAAGAGAGGGGATGCCGATTGGCGCGATGGCCACCTTAAGAGGAAAAAAAATGTATGATCTTTTGGAAAAAGTTATTAATATCGCTTTACCGAGGTCGCGCGATTTCCGCGGGCTGGACAAGAAGTCGTTTGACGAAAAAGGAAATATGACCATATCAATTAAAGAGCATACTATTTTTCCTGAAATATTTTCTGAAAGAATAAAATCTATTTTCGGTTTTCAAATGACAGTGGTCGTCAATGCAAAAAACAAGGAACAAGGCATAGAACTATTGAAATTAATGGATTTTCCTATTAAGATATAGAAACGGGAACTATCTGCATCAATCCGTTTAATCCGTGTAAATCCGTGGATATGATAAACCTGTGGCGTAATAATCTTTCTGCTACAATTTGTAATTTCGGCTCCGAAAAACAACTCGCTCGTCGGCATACTTTCATTCTTCAGTATGCCTTCTCGCGATTTGTTTTTCTCGCTCAAAATTACTTCATTTCGCCACGAAAGATTATCACGCCGCAGGTTTATAAAAATTATTATGGCAACGCAAGCTCAAATCGCGAAATCATTAAAAAAGCCGAAATTCAGCGCGAGGATTAGCCGTCGATGTTTTCGATGCGGGAGGAGAAGGGGATATATGAGGGATTTTGGGTTGTGCAGGATATGTTTCAGGGAGATGGCGAATGATGGGAAGATACCGGGGATAACAAAATCATCGTGGTAGGGTTGGATTGCCGCTGATTAAATAGCGGATTACCGCGGATAGTTATCAGCGGTCATCTGCTATTATCAGCGTAAATCAGCGCAAAATTATGACTGATCCAATATCAGATATGTTTAATAGAATAAGAAACGCTCAAGCTGTTTCTCATCAGACAGCTGATGTGCCATTTTCAAATTTAAAATTTGAAATCGCTAAAATTTTAGAGAAAGAAGGATTTATCGCAAAAGCGGAAAAGAAAGGAAAGAAAAATAAAAAAGTTATTGAAGTTATTTTAAGATATAATAAGGGCGATGGTTTTAGCAGAGCGAATCCTGCGATAGAGACGATTAATAGAGTTTCAAGGCCAGGCCAAAGAATATATATCCATTATAAAGATACCAAGAGAATTCGCGATGGATTCGGAATAGCGATAATTTCCACCTCAAAGGGATTGATGACTAACAAAGAGGCAAGAAAGCAAAAAACCGGAGGAGAAGTGATATGCGAAGTTTGGTAAGTTTGGATTGCCGCTGATTAATAGCGGATTACCGCGGATAGTTATCAGCGGTCATCTGCTATTATCAGCGTAAATCCGTACAAAAAAATGTCAAGAATAGGAAAAAAACCAATTTTAATACCAGATGGAGTGGATGTGAAAATCGGAGGGAGTATGGTTGCGGTCAAGGGTCCCAAAGGAGAACTTCAAAGAGAAGTCCTGCCTGAAATTAAGGTTGAAATAGAGGGCAAAGAAATTAAAATCTCTCCGCAAAAAGAAACCAAAAAAACAGGAGCATTTTGGGGTTTGACCAGAGCTTTAATTTTTAATATGGTTAAGGGTGTGAAAGACGGATTTGAAAAGAAATTGCAAATAGAAGGAGTTGGTTATAAAGCGAATTTAGAGGGAGAAAATTTGGTTTTGCAAGTCGGATTTTCCCATCCCGTAAAGATAGACAAAGATGGGGGTATAAAATTTACAGTGGAGAAAAACATTATCACTATTTCGGGTCCGGACAAAGAGCTGGTTGGACAGGTTAGCGCGAAAATAAGAAAAATTCGACCGCCTGAACCATATAAAGGAAAAGGTATAAGATATTTAGGCGAAGTGGTGGCTAGAAAAGCAGGTAAGAAAGTCGTTGCTTCGGGCGGAGCTTAGTTTTTGGGTGCGCACATGTGTGCCTACCAGGTAGGCACACAGGCAGGCAGGCAGGCAGGCAGGCACTATTAAATTTAAAAATCAAAATCAAAATCAAAAGTTGTTGCTAATACATAGGCTAATATATTATGTTGGAAAAACAAGAAAAAAGGCATAGACGCCATAAGAAGGTAAGAGCAAAAATTTCAGGAACAAAAGAGATTCCCAGGTTTTGCGTTTTCAGGTCAGCGAAACATATTTACGGACAGCTCATTGATGATGAAAAAGGAAAGACAATTTTGAACGTTAATGATTTGAATATCAAAAACTCAAAACTCAAAACTCAAAACTCAAAACCACAACTTAAAACATTAAAACTGAACGAAACAGAAACGACCATTAGGACAGGAAAGGTTGAGGTGGCATTCAGAGTTGGAGAGCTAATCGCAGAAAAGGCGATTGAGAATAAAATCGAAAAAGTGGTTTTTGACAGAGGAGGGTATAAATACCATGGAAGAGTGAGGGCTATGGCAGAAGGAGCGCGCGAGGGCGGTTTGAGGTTCTAAATTTAATTATCTAATATTTAATAAAAATTAAAAAATAGTTATTGGAAAATAGAAATCTAAACCTGTTGCGTGATAATTTTCGTTGCGAAAATTAAATATTTGATGGCGAAAATTTGATAGAATGAGGAGGTTTGCCAAGTGGCAAGCCGACGAGTTATAGCAAAGCAGCAGATTTATTATTACGCAACGGGTTTATGGTAATAGAAATTAGAAAACGGAAAATAGAAAACTATCCGATTTCCAATTTCTATTTTCTATTACCAATTTCCAATTTCTATCAACCTATTTCCATTATTATGGCTTATCAAGGAGGACAATCAAGAACAAGAAGAGGGGGCCCTAAAGGGTTTGATAAAAAAGATGAATTTGATTCAAAGCTTTTGGATTTGTCTAGGGTTGAGAGGATGAGAGCGGGCGGGAGGCGGTTGCGGTTTAGAGCCGCTATTGTTGTTGGAGATAAAATGGGCAAAGTGGGATTTGGAGAGGCAAAAGGGAAAGATGTCGCGCAAGCGATAGAAAAAGCTACGCGAGTTGCTAAAAAAGATCTGTTTTTAGTTCCGATGGTGGATGAAACAATTTCCCATACGGTTGAAGCGAAATTCGGAGCGGCTAAAATTTTAATGAAGCCCCAGAAAAAAGGCAGAGGATTGGTGGCGGGAGGAACAATAAGAATTATTTGCAATTTAGCTGGCATAAAAAATATTTCTTCAAAAATGCTCGGCAGGACAGGAAACAAAATAAACAGCGCAAAAGCAGTAATACAAGCGTTAAAAAAACTCAAAACTCAAAACTCAAAAGTCAAAACCACAGTTCAAAATCCAAAAATTTAAAACTATTTTCTCCCCCACTCTTCCTCCCCTCCGATGACCATCAGAGGGGAGGAGTTGAGGAGGAGGGGGTAAGTTTTGAGCTTTAAGGTTGTAGTTTTGAGTTTTGAACTTTGAGTTTAATATAATGCAAATTCACCAGTTAAGGCCAATTCATAAACCGACCAGAACAATGAGGATAGGCCGTGGCGGCAAAAGAGGGACATATTCTGGCAAGGGAATAAAAGGACAGACTTCAAGGGCTGGCCGTAATTTTGAGCCGCTTATTAGGGGGCTTATTAAAAAATATCCGAAATTAAGGGGCTATAGGGCTATAAGGAAAATGAATGATTTGGCTATTGTGAATATAGGGGTTATAAATAAAAATTTTAAGCCAAAGGAAATCGTGAATCCTGAGACACTAATCGCGAAAAAAATAATCCGCAGAATAGGGGGGAAAACGGCTAAAGTTAAAATTTTAGGGGGAGGAGAAATAAAGAAATCATTGAATATCAGAGGTTGCGAAGTGTCAGAATCAGCCAAAAGAAAAATAGAAAAAGCGGGCGGTTATGTGAAGCAAATGGACATAAATTAGAAACGAATTTTCACAAATCACGAATTCGTGATTTGTGAAAATTCGTTAATAAATTCGTGTTTATCCGTTCCAAAAAGTATGTGGTATCAAAGAATTATACAGGTTTCTAAAATTTCTGATTTGCGGAACAAAATTATTTTTGTGCTGGGTGTTTTTGCAATTTTTCGGCTGATGGCGAATATCCCAATGCCCGGCGTGAATGCGGAAAATTTAAAGAATTTTTTTAATCAATTCCAAATGTTCGGTCTTTTAAATGTTTTTACAGGAGGCGCTTTGGATAAGCTTTCAATAGTAATGTTGGGGCTTGGCCCTTATATCACAGCTGTAATTATTCTCCAATTGCTTACAATGATTTTTCCTCAATTGGAGAAGATATATAAAGAAGAAGGCGAAGCAGGCCGTCAGAAATTTAACCAATATGGGAGATATCTCACTATTCCTTTGGCTTTTTTCCAGGGCTACGCTATGCTTGTTTTTTTCCAGCGGCAGGGAGCTATTTCCCAACTTTCTCCTGTCCAGCTTTTTTCCAGTCTTGCGACCATAACAGCAGGTAGCTTATTGTTAATGTGGCTTGGAGAATTGATTACAGAAAAAGGAATCGGAAATGGTGTTTCTCTTATGATATTCGCAGGCATTATAGCTGATTTTCCATCCAGTTTAGGGCAGATAGCTATAAGCTGGGATGCCGCGAGGATTCCTTCTTTTTTGCTTTTTTTTGTTTTGTCTTTGGTTATAATTGCCACAGTGGTCCTGCTTAACGAATCAAGGAGAAATATCCCTGTTTCTTACGCCAAAAGAGTGAGGGGGAATAAAATATACGGCGGAGCGTCAACTTATTTGCCAATGAATATAAATCCGGCTGGAGTGATTCCGATAATTTTCGCTTTGTCTATTTTGATATTTCCGGTGATGATTGCCAATTTTTTGGGAGGAGCGGGGGGAACTGTCGGCGCTGTTTCTCAGAGCGTTGCTAATTTTTTGCAAGAGGGCTGGATTAAAGAAGCGATTTATTTCTTTTTAGTTGTAATCTTTACTTATTTTTATACAGCCGTCACCTTTAACCCGAAATCAATTTCGGAAAATCTGCAGAAGACAGGAGGTTTTATTCCGGGAATCAGGCCCGGGGATTCAACGGCTAAATTTATCAGCTATATCCTGAATAGGATTTTGCTTATCGGCGCTTTATTTTTGGGCGCCATAGCCATAATGCCTTCCATTGTCGGAGCTCTTACCGGAATGACAAATGTTTTCAGTTTTTTCATCGGCGGAACATCTTTAATTATCGTTGTTTCCGTGGTTTTGGAGACAATGAAACAAATTAATTCTCAGTTGCAAATGCGCGACTATGAAAAATTTTAACGAACCTTTAATTATTATTTTATTAGGTAAATCAGGGTCTGGCAAAGGAACGCAGGCAGAACTTTTAGGCGATAAATTCGGATTGGAATATATTGGTAGCGGCGACTTGCTGAGGGTGAGGAGCAAGAAAGAAGATTTTATCGGAAAGAGAATTGCGGATATATTAGCAAAAGGCGAGTTGATTCCCACGCCTGCGATTTTGAAGCTTTGGCTTGATAGGGTTGAAGAAATAAAAAACAAAGATGGTTTCAAAGGCGTTGTGATGGATGGAAATCCGCGCAAGATTTTAGAGGCGTATTTAATAGACGAGGCGTTGGAATGGTACGGATGGAATAAAAATGTGAAAGTTATTTTAGTGGATATATCGGACAAAGAGGCGATTTGGCGGTTGACGAAAAGAAGAGTTTGCGTTGCTTGCAAAGAGATCATTCCTTTTGCGGGCAAATTTAAGGATATTGAAAAATGCCCGAAGTGCGGAGGGGAATTAATTCAAAGAAATGACGACACTGTTGAGTCCGCTAAAAATCGTCTGGCTTGGTTCAAAAAAGATGTCCAGCCAATTATTAATTATTATAGGAAAACAGGGCGGCTGATAAGAGTTAATGGAGAGGGCCTGATAGAAGATATTTTTAAGAATATTTTAGAGGCAATAAACTAAGTTCCCATATGGAGGTAGAGCCAGCTAATAAAATTATTTTTATAGTAGGTATGGCTGGGGCGGGGAAGAGTATTGTTTCAGATGAATTGGCAAGGCATGGCTTTGCCTTTTTAAGATTAGGCCAGATTACGCTTGATAAAGTAAAAAAACTGGGCTTGGCGTTGACAGAAGAAAATGAAAGACAGATAAGGGAGGGATTTAGAAAAGAATATGGAATGGGGGCGTTCGCTATTTTGAATATCCCGAAATTTGATGAACTGCTTAAAAGATCAAATGTTGTGGGAGACGGACTTTACAGCTGGTCTGAGTATAAAATCTTAAAAGAAAAATACAAAGAAGCGATGAGCGTTATCGCGGTCTACGCTCCGTCGGAATTAAGATATAAAAGGTTAAGCGGAAGAAAGCTTAAAAAAAATGATTCAAAAATGCGTTCCAGGCCCTTTACTGTGGAAGAAGCAAAAGCTCGCGATTGCGCTGAAATTGAAAATATAGAAAAAGGAGGGCCAATCGCAATGGCTGATTTCACGATTATAAATACCGGAACCGTAGACGAACTGAAACAAAATTTAGCCAGAATTTTAGACCAGACAATGTAAGTGTTCCTTAAAGATTTTTCAAAAGAAAAAACCCACTTTGAGCTACCAAGCTTGGTAGTTCAAAGTGGGTTCTGGCGAAGAGAGTTGGGACGAGACGGTGACACCTACTTAGAGTGTGTAGACAGCAACTCTTTTTTTGGAGCGGGCCATTCCGCCGAGGATTGAGAAAACATTTGCCCCTCCCAACTGGCCGATCATACCCGCACCCATGAGAACGATGGCGATGGTCTCGTCGTTGGGAACATCGAGCGAGTCCAGACACTTTGTGACGGTCTCGGCTGTTTTTTCCCAACCGTCGTTGCCGAGTGAGTGGCAAACGAGGGCGTGGAAGATTTTGTTTGTTCCCTTCTTACTGATCACATCGCCGAGCTTCTTCGGGCCTGTATTGGCCAGTTTGGGCCAGTAGCGGGAAACGGATCCCGCAAATCCAGCGTCGTTGAAGCCCTCGGTGTTCACGGCGAAGGCAATGTGTTTGTTCGATGTTTTGAATACATCACCGTAAGTGGTATTCACTATCATTTTGCGCCTCTTTCTGGGCTTTTATGAGCCCCTGACAAAGAACCGTTGAGTTAGTTTTCTACGATATTAGCACATTAATATATTACTAATAATTTGTCAATAGTTGGTTAGAAAAATCCGCGATCGCTGATTTTCTTGACCGACATACAATTTGAGAAAAAATTGATAACTATAAAAACAAGCGAAGAAATTGAAATAATGCGGGAAGCCGGGAAGATTTTAGCTGGCATTATGGCTGAAGTTTCCGCTAAAATAAAGCCCGGCATTGCCACAGAATATCTGGAAGAAGCGGCGCTGGCGCTTATTTCCAAACACAAAGCCAAGCCATCTTTTAAGGGCTATAAAGGCGGAGCTGGTTTGGCTGGAAAGCTGTTTCCGTCCGCTTTGTGTGTTTCAATAAATGAGGAGCTTGTGCATTGCGTGCCATCGGAAAGGGTATTAAAAGAAGGCGATATTGTTTCCCTGGATTTGGGGATTTTTTATAACGGCTTTCACAGCGATATGGCGATAACTGTTCTAGTTGGCAAGGTTTCCCTTGAAGCCCAGCGGCTGATTGTGGCGACTAAAAAGGCGTTGAAAAGAGGAATAAGCAAGGCAAGGGCTGGCAATACTTTCGGAGACATTGCCAATGCCGTTCAGAGGCATATTGAGGGCCAAGGATTTACTGTTATAAAAGAGTTTTGCGGACACGGGATTGGCAGGAATTTACACGAAGAACCCCAAATACCAAATTACGGAAAAAGGGGTGAGGGCGAACGGATAAAAGAGGGAATGGTTTTTTGCTTAGAGCCAATGGCTGCAATAGGGGACTGGAAAACCAAAAAAGCCAAAGACGATTTTGGCTTTCAAATGGCGGACAACTCCCTTTGCGCTCATTTTGAACACACCATCGCCATCACTAAAATCGGTTTTCATATCTTAACAGAGTTGTAGATAAATACGCGCGCAGTTTCAATGGATTAATCCTATTTGAATTTCACCTGTTGAAGCTTTTTTTATTGTTTATTTTATTTTTTTATTAGTTTTTTATTTTTTAACCCGTTTTCCGCTTTCGCTTTTTTTATCGTCAATTAAAAACCACGATCGTGGTTTTTAATTGACGATAATTTTTGATTTACTATACTATAATAATGGTGTGTGAAAAATAACGAAAAATAATATTAAATAATAATAAATAGAAAAAGCAATAAAAATATATGAGGAATCTTTCTCCAACTAAACAAAAAATATTATTGCTATTGTCGGCTGGTTTGGGTTTATATTTTTCTTCTTACGCGCCCCAAAGACAGTGGAGGATGTTAAAAAGCGCTTCTATAGAATGGAAAAAAATAAACGAAGGGGAGCTAAGGAAAAGTATAAACGAACTTTATCAGACAAAACTAATTAAAAAAGAGGAAAACGCAGATGGTTCCATAACAATAATTCTTACGGAGAAAGGAAAAAACAGAGCTCTTACTTATGATTTTGACAATATAAAAATAGATAAACAAAATTGGGATGGAAAGTGGAGGTTGGTTATATTTGATGTTCCAGAATATAAAAGAAGCGGAAGAGATGACTTAAGGGAAAAATTAAAAGAATTGGGTTTTTATGAGCTACAGAAGAGTGTTTGGATTTGTCCTTATAATTGCAAGAACCAAATAGATTTTATAATAGAACTTTTTGGGTTAAGAGAATATGTGAGATTTGCGGTTGTTGATTCAATAGACAATGAATTACATTTAAAAAAGATATTTAATCTTTTATAGATATAGAAAATGTTTGGTTGATATTTATCGTCAATTAAAAACCACGATCGTGGTTTTTAATTGACGATAAACTAATGGTTATGTTTTTGTGTTTGTTGCCTTGAATGTTTATTTCTTGTATAATAAAAAAAGAATTCAGATTAACTATAAACTAAAAATTACTAACCAAGAACTATCCTGATTTTTCCGCGGAGGAAAAGATTGAGGTCAGATAGATTGCGACTTTTGTCAGAGATACTCGGTTTCGCCACAGCGAAATCAGGACTAAATAATATGTATTTGTCTATTATTATTCCGGCATATAATGAGGAAAAAAGAATAGCCAGAACTTTGAAGGATATAGATGAGTATTTGAAAACGAAAACATACGATTATGAAATTATTGTTGTAAGCGATGGCTCAAGAGACAAGACGGCTGATATTGTAAAAGGGCTACAAGCGGAGGTGGCGAATTTGAGGTTGATAGACAATAAAGAAAATCATGGAAAAGGTTTTGTAGTTAGGCAGGGTTTGTTGGATGCAAAAGGGGATTACAGATTGTTCACTGACGCTGATAATTCTACCGCGATAGACCAAGCGGAAGAACTTCTACCCTATTTTGAACAGGGCTACGATGTCGTCATTGGCTCAAGAGATATAAAAGGCGCTGTTTTAGCAAATCCCCAGCCGTGGCATAGGAGAATGCTGGGCGAGATTTTTAATTTATTCGTCCAAATTATCGTCGGGCTTTGGGGAATTTGGGACAGCCAGTGCGGATTTAAAATTATTACGGCTAACGCGGCTCAGGATATTTTATCGCGATGCAAAATTGACCGCTGGGCTTTTGACCCGGAGATTTTGATTATCGCTAAAAAATTGGGCTATAAAATTAAAGAAGCGCCGGTTGTCTGGGCTAATGACATTGAAAGCAAAGTGAAATTTAAAGGAATGGTGAAAATGGGATTAGATCTGTTAAAAATAAGGTGGAATCTTATAACAAAAAAATATGGCTAAAGTTCCAAAAAATTTAAAATTTCCATCAGAGCTGAGGTTGGATCTTGTAAGCCAGGATTGGGTGGTTATCGCTACGGGCAGGGCAAGAAGACCTGAAACATTTAAGCAAGAGAAAAAAGTTCTCCAGGGCGCATTTGAAGAAAACTGTCCGTTTTGCCAGATTCAGGGTCAGGAGAATCCGGCGCTTATTTTTGTTAGAGGTAGATATTTTCCTTTTAAGAGCTGGCAGGAGATTCCTGAAAATTGGACATTAATGGTAATTCCGAATAAATATCCCGCATTTTTGCCGAGCCCTGACTTAAATGAAACAGAAGAAGGCGGGATATATAAAAAAATGAATGCGGTTGGATTCCATGAAGTGGTTATCACCCGGGACCACAGAAAACAAATGGCGCTGTTTTCATTGGGGGAAATAAAAGAAGTTTTTGACGCTTATCAGGAAAGATATTTATGCTTGATGAAGGAAAAATTCGTAAATCATATTTCTATTTTCCATAATCACGGCAGAGAAGTGGGGGCGTCTATCGCCCATCCTCATTCCCAGATAATAACAACCCCGCTTATTGATGTTGATTTAAGGGGGTCAATTCTAAGGGCCAAAGAATATTTTGAAAAAGAAAAAGATTGCATTTATTGCCGGATGAACAGCTGGGAAATTAAAAATAGGGAAAGAGTTGTTTTTGAAAATAAAGAATTTATGGCGGTCTGTCCCTTTGCTTCAAAAATGGCGTTTCAGGTTATCATTTCCCCCAAAAAACATCTTTCCATGTTTGAGGAGATAACGGAAGAGGAAAAATTACAGTTAGCCGAGGCATTTCAAATAATCTTGGGGAAGATTTACAAAGGACTGAACGACCCGCCATACAATTTTTATCTCCACAGCGCGCCTTGCGACGGCAAAGACCACAGTTATTATCATTGGCACTGGACTATTTTGCCCAAGACATCAATTTGGGCTGGTTTTGAGATAGGCGCCAGAATGGAAATTTCCACTATTGAGCCGGAGAGAGCGGCAGAGTATTTAAGAGAGCAATAAGTTGTGTGCCTAAAGTTGTGTGCCTATCTGGTAGGCACACAAGTAATAATTTAGCAAGAAGTATGAAAAATTTAATTGTAGCCAATTGGAAGTGCAACCCAACAACATTAAAGGAGGCGAAACAGCTTTTTGATTCAATAAAAAAAAGCGCGAAAAATATTAAAAAATCAGAGGTGGTTCTGTGTCCGCCTTTTGTATTTCTAAAGGAGTTGAGCTTTTTTAAAAAAGGGAGCTTAGTTTTTTTTAAATTAGGGGCTCAAAATTGTTTTTGGGAAAAATTTGGCGCTTATACCGGCGAGATATCTTTGCCAATGCTTCGGGATTTGGGCTGCGAATATGTTATTGTGGGCCATTCGGAAAGGCGAAAATATTTTGGCGAGACAAATGAAATTGTAAATAAAAAATTAAAGGCGATAATTGACGCAAAACTAACAGCTATTTTATGTGTAGGCGAAACGCAGGAACAGAGAAATAACGGAGAAACGGAAAAAGTTTTGAAAGAGCAGATAATAAAAGCCATAAAGAATATTTCATGTTCCAAGTTTCATGTTTCAAATGTTTGTATCGCGTACGAGCCTGTTTGGGCAATTGGAACTAATAATCCTTGCGACCACGAAGAGGCTCAGAAAATGGGATTGCTAATCAGAAAAATTATTTCTGAAATTTACAGCAGACCTGTTTCCCAGAAATTCCGCCTTATTTACGGCGGGAGTGTGAAGGGCGATAACGCGGCCGGGTATATAAAAGAAGCCGGATTAAACGGGCTTTTAGTCGGAGGAGCTTCTTTAGACCCTAAAGAATTTTTAGGCACAATAAAGTCAATTGAATAATTGTCTTTGGGGCGATTTCACAGGGCGGTTGATTTTTGGTATAATCAATTACATTGAATTACGAAATGCTTTCTTGGTTTTCTTCTTCAAATTTCAGAACGAAAATTCGATAGAATTATGAGGCATATGCAAAATAATTGTATTTAATATAATTTCTCGCTCATTCGGGATAAGCGAAAATGTGTTTTCGTTTATTCCTCTCTCTTCGTAGTTATATTAAATTTGCGGCTAAAATTTGGAGAAAATACCTGAAAATCTTTTTTTATCTGGCATTTCGTAATTTAAAGAAATAATGGTTTTCGATTTTTTAAGAAATAGAAAGGAACGGAATTTTTTTTGGGTTTTAGATATTGGGACAGAAGCGATAAAGACCTTGATTTGCAAAAAAGAAGAGAACAGGATTATTATTCTTGGAGCGGACCTTCAATATTTTGACGACCATACTTTTTTTGGCGGTCAGGACTCTGCTGAAGTTATTTTGAAAAAGGCAATTTTAAAATCCATTGAAGGGGCGCTCCAGAGATTTTCTATCGCTTCAAAAAATAAAGCAGGGGATCATTGGAAAAAATGGCCGATTTTTCTTGGCTTGCCGTCGGATATCCTTAAAGCGAGAATATTTCGCTATTTATTTGAAAAGCAAAATCCGAAAGAAAAAATTTCCAAGTCAGAGGATCAGCTAATCCGCAAAAAATGCTTTGAAGCGGCTAAAGATGAAATTTCCGCCAAGTTCACTGAAGAAACTGGAATTTTAGCAAAAGATATTCGTTGGCTTCGGCTTGGAATATCGGAGCGAAAAATTGAAGGCTATCAAGCGTCGGATATTATCGGGCTTAGCGGAAAAGAATTAAGTTTTAAAGTTCTCGCTGTTTTTTTAGGGGAAAGTTATCTTAGAAACATTGAAAGAATTTTAATGGGGATTGGCTTGAAAATTTCAAAAATAGCCCATATATCTGAAAATTTGTTTTCCTTGCAAGACATAGAAATGTTAGACAATATCGTATTTGACGCAGGGGGAGACATTGTTCAATTTTTCTTGTTCAAAAATGGAGAATTAGAAACAATAAATGAATTTAAAATCGGGGGAAGAATTTTTTCTCAGAAACTTTCGGATGTTCTCGGCGTGAGTGAAGAACTTGCCAGGAACTTAAAAGAAAAATATTCAAACAATGGGCTAAACAGTCGGGCGTCTGAAAGAATAAAAGAAATTTTCGGGATAGAAAAAGGATATTGGAAGGAAAATTTAAATTCCGGTCTTAAAAATATGGACTGGGAAGGATTATTTCCGGCCAATGTCTTTATTTTCGGAGGAGGAGGCAAAATTCCGGAAATTAAAGATATCTTGTCTGATGTTTTTAATCAGCCGTTCGGCAAATCAAAAATTATTTATCCGAAAGATTTGAGCGGATTTGAATGCTATGCTAAAATTTTAGATAATCCGCAATACACGCCTTCTTTATTGATTGCGAATTCAATTTTCAATAAATTATCAATTTTTTAATTTTTCAATTATCAAACTGATTGAGCGGTAACTTAAAATTATATCGCGCAGAACTTGTTGCAAGTAGGTCTGTTAGAAAAATCCGCGATCGCGGGTTTTTCTAACCGACCAATTTATCGTTGAAAATTTAATGAAAATTGTCCGTCT
>Ga0156197_137_pt1 | contig 49243 bp, 49 predicted proteins | sample RifCSPlowO2_12_FD_107850 | JGI IMG/M metagenome (GOLD analysis project Ga0156197, IMG submission 107850) | Candidatus Nealsonbacteria bacterium RIFCSPLOWO2_12_FULL_39_31 | reverse complement strand
GGTTTTATGGTCGTTATATTCTCCTTTTTCTTTTTTAGTCGGCTTCGGCAATAGAAAAGCCCTATCTATCAATTCGTTAATGCTATCTATCGTAAAAACATTTGCCGGATACATATTATCACCAATTTTTACGTTTGTATTAAACATGCCCACATCATGCGTTAGCATATTGTTTAAATAGGTTTGATCGGTAGGTTTCTGCGCCATTGCGATTGGTTCAAAACAAGATTTTATTTGCGGGGTTTTCCAGCCATTTAGTTTTTCTTTAATTTCCTCTTTCGCCCTTTCGTCTATATTCATTTTCTTAATGAAATGGTCAACACCCATCGCTTTGGCTTGATTTTGAGTATAAAGCCATATAAACGTATCTCTTATCTCAAAACCAACGTCATCTATTGCCGAGGCCATTCGGTGATAAAGGCGGGGACTAGAAAAAGAAAAAAAATCCGCCCGGTTTCAAAATCCTAAAAATTTCTTTTGAAATATCTAAATACCAAGCATAAAATCTTTTTCCTTGCTCTCTATCAAATTTCATACCAGCGGGCAAAGATTTTATTGTATATTGATTATTTTTTTTTGAAACTTCCTCATAATCCCAGTTATTATCCAATTTATCCAAAAAGCATGGCGGGTCGGTCAAAACAACATCAATAGAATTATCCTCAATTTGGGGAAGCAATTCTAATGTATCCGCGCAAATAATTTTATTTGTGAATTTATTATTTTTCATAAATTATTTTTTGAATTAGGATTTTTTTCATTGAATTCGTTGTATAAAATCTTATAAATTTTTTGTTTTACATCTTTGTCAAAATTTATAACGAAATTTGCGTCTGCTAATTTTATAACCATTCCTTTGTGGTCATAAACCCACCTGTTTCTATCGCCCCTATTACACTTTTGACATTGCGGGATTATATTTCCGGCAACAAGGGGCTTATTTGGGTCCATATGCGCCTTTTGCAAAATTGTTTTTGTCGCTGGCCAATGGAAATGAGGTTTATTTTCTTGTGAGCCACAAGTGGCACAACGGAAATTATATTTTTCTTTTATTTCGTCCCAGTTATCAGTTTCTGAAATTCTATGTCCCTTTTTAAATCCGGGGTATGGTTGTTATAATGTATAAAGCTGATATGATCCTCGTCTTATTTTCAAAACGATATTATCCCGTCCACCGGCAACTATCCACCACCCAGCCTGTGCGCCTAAATGCCTCGCTTGTTGAATGTCGTTTGTATTTGGATAATAACTTCTGACAAATTTTGTTAATTCCTCTTTGCTAACTTTTCGGGTATTCGGATAATCATAAGCGAGATAAACTAAAACGAGAGCGTCTTTTGTAAAATTGCTTTGCGAATCATAAAGTTTCGGTAATTTTACGCCGAATTGTTTTAAATATTTTTCGTGAAATTCACAAATCGTTTTGTAAATACTTTCTATGGATTTTTTATTCAAAATTAAGTTATCCAACATAGTTTTGTTTATTTTATTCTATTTTTAATATCTCGCAGGGAATTTTTTCGCCTCCCATTTCAAAATAAAACCTATCCCCTACCGACTTGCCCAATAAAATTTTGCCAACCGGCGATTCGTATGATATTTTTCCCGCCAAGCTATCAACCTGCCCAGGCGCGACGATTTTAAATTTTTCTTTTTCTCCCCCCCAAGAAATAAAAACAACCGATCCTATTTGAACTTTGCCTGTCTGCTTATTTTCAATAATCTTAGCGTCGCGGATTATCGCCTCCATTTCCAATATCTTCCCGTGTAAAAATCCCTGCCTTTCTTTTGCTTCGCTGTAAGCGGCGTTTTCTTTAAGGTCGCCAAAAGAAATGGCGTGCTTTAATTGGTCAGCCAACTCTTTTGTTTTTACTGTTTTCAGGTATTCAAGTTCTTTTTTTAATTTTTCCAAATCCTCTGCGATAAAATATTGCTCCATAATTTTAAATTTTCCTATAATTTATAATAACCCGTCACGACATGTTTTTCAAGAACAGACGCGCCTCCCATAATCCTAACTTACTCAATATCTATACGATCGTATTTTTATTGAGTATCTTTGAACTTATTTTTGGAATAAAAACAAAAAAAGAGGCCTGACGACAAGTTTGCCGTCAGGCCTTTTGATCCCTCACTCTCAAATCTCCACAAAATATGTCCCTGGTTCGATTCTTACGATTATCATAATAATACCATATTGAATAATTCCTGTCAATGATTTGAACAAAATTTATTACGCTGTGAAACATACAAATTGCTACGCAATTTTACGTTCCTACAATGTAAAAATTTCCAAAGGAAATTTTGTACGTTGTGCGCGCGGAAGGAGTCGGACCTTCCACCTCTTCATTATCAGTGAAGCGTTCTACCGCTGAACTACGCGCGCGGATGCTGAATTTTTAATTAAGAAATTTTCTATACTCTATCGTCCTGTTTTCTTGTTTAGCTTTTTCAATGCCTAATTCCATACCCCTTGAAATACCTAAATCAGTATAAACCGCCGTTATATCTGCCTTTTTACCCCACTCAAGCCCAGCTTCAATGCCTAACTTTCTTTCTTCTTCCACTAAATCATCTAAAACTTGCGTATAAAATAAATGGCTTGCAAATGGGGCTTCTCCTCTTTTCAAGGAATCTAAAATACATTTTTTCGCATATTCTTTATTTTTATTTACATCTCCAGCTAAAGGGCTTTCAATTATTACTCTTTTCATATCCATTAATAATTAAAAATTAGGATTTGATAATTTAATTTTATTCTATCAAAAATAGGAAAACAGTCAAACAAAAAAGCCGCCATTTGCGGCTTTTTTGTTTTTCAGTTTTTTAGAGTTGTTCCGGATCGATCTCTGAAGGCGTTCGATCAATGCCTATAAAGTTGAAAACAGACCTGCCCGCCATAAGCCTATCGTTGAAATCCATCAAAACTTCCAAGATTATTATTGCCTCTGTGATATTACTGATATCCACAACAGGCAATTGGCAGGCGGATTCTCAATTTTCAACAATTGTCGATACTATAAACAATCTTTGAAAAAAAAATTGTCTAAAATGAAATGATCCACGAGCAGCTTCCGCTACCCGTGCCTTGTTCATGTTTTTCCTAATGTTTCCATAGGCATGGACTATATCTTCACCCTCCGAAGTCCTTCGGGGGGGCCAACGTGTAATGATAGGTTAACTATCATCTAGCAATTATTTGCTAAGTCTCTACGGGGTCAACCACCGCACCTCACTACATTCATTGCGACGGAAATTAGTTGATAGAAACTGGAAATTGGTAATAGAAAATAGAAATTGGAAATCAGATAGTTTTCTATTTTCCGTTTTCTAATTTCTATTACCATAAACCTGTCGCGTAATAATAAATCTGCTGCTTTGCTATAACTCGTCGGCTTGCCGCTTGGCAAACCTCAATTATCACGCAACAGGTTTAGATTTCTATTTTTCAATAACTATTTTTTAAATTCCGCGCCGAACGCAATGAGGCACGGTAGCGACTTCCCTCGGTATTATCTTCATGCCTTAATTATATCAAAATCAAGAAAAAGACTCCACCGATATAGTTGGATTTTTCTATTGCCTTACGGCAATAGGTCGCAATGCGCAGATTGCGCCGACGACTTCGCCCCTCTCACTGAGCCCAGCTTAGACCCTGCTAATGCAGGACTTTCGGCTGTTCCCAGCTTGCTTGGCGTGACGGGCGGTGAGTACAAGCTTCAGGAACATATTCATCGCCGCATAGCTGATCGGCGATTACTAGCGATTCCGGCTTCATGAGGTCGATTGCAGACCTCAATCCGAACTAAGAGACCGTTTGAAGGATTACCTCTGCCTTGCGGCTTTGCCCATTGTCGGTCCCATTGTATCATGTGTGCGGCCCAGGGCGTCAAAGGGCCATGCTGATTTGGCGTCATCCTCACCTTCCTCCCAATTATCTCGGGCAGTTTCCCGCGACACATATAACGCAGGATGAGGGTTGCGCATGTTACCCCATTTAAGGGTGCGCCTCAAGGTACATGCTGACGACAACCATGCAGCACCTGTTCGCCTGTCCTTGTGAGAAATTCCGCGTTTCTGCGGAATGTCAGGCGAATTTCAAGCCCTGGTAAGGTTCTTCGTTTGTTATCGAATTAAGCCACATGATCCACCGCTTGTGTGAAGCCCCGTCTATTCCTTTGAGTTTTAGCCTTGCGGCCGTACTTCCCAGGCGGGACACTTAACGCGTTAGCTTCGCCACTTGAAGGGTCGACACTTCAAATAGCCAGTGTCCATCGTTTAGGGCGTGGTATACAAGGGTATCTAATCCTTTTTTATGCCCACGCTTTCGTCTCTCAGCGTCAGGATTGCCCCAGCTGAATGCTTTCGCTTTTGGTGTTCCAGTCGATATCAACGGATTTCACCCCTACACCGACCGTTCCATCAGCCCCTAACATCCTCAATTCCGCCAGTTTTTTTTGCATTTCCAAAGTTGAGCTCTGGATATTTAACAAAAAACTTAACAAAACGCCTACAGACGCTTTACGCCCAATAAATCCGGATAACGCTCGAGGGTTCTGTATTACCGCGGCTGCTGGCACAGAATTTGCACCCTCTTATTCCTAAGGTACCGTCATACGCCGCACCTCACTACATTCATTGCGACGGAAATTAGTTGATAGAAACTGGAAATTGGTAATAGAAAATAGAAATTGGAAATCAGATAGTTTTCTATTTTCCGTTTTCTAATTTCTATTACCATAAACCTGTTGCGTAATAATAAATCTGCTGCTTTGCTATAACTCGTCGGCTTGCCGCTTGGCAAACCTCAATTATCACGCAACAGGTTTAGATTTCTATTTTCCAATAACTATTTTTTAAATTCCGCGCCGAACACAGTGAGGTGCGTCGAATTCTTCCCTCAGAAAAGCTCTTTACACCCCGAAGGGCTTCTTCAAGCACGCGGCGTCGCTCGATCAGGCTTTCGCCCATTGTCGAATATTCTCGACTGCTGCCTCCCGTAGGAGTATGGCCCGTCACATATTTCTATAATTACTTATAGTATAGACTATACCTTCACCCGCTTTAATTTTTTAAAAATTAAACGGGGCCAGCATATTATAAAGGATTTTACCCTTTATCTCGCTCCGATGAACATCGGAGCTAAGTCGTTACGGGGTCAAAATATATAACCTTTATCCCTCAATTTAGTAAACACTTTATCAATTTGACTTCCCACGGTATTGCCCATTATTCCATTATATCACAAAATAATTTGGGTTTCACCGTTATGAGCTGAATTTTACTAGAAAATTACTTCTCTAGGCGACCCTATGTTGATCGCAGTGCCATTGTTGGGGAACGCGCTCTCACGCCCCCTACCCGTCATTGCCTTGGTAGGCCGTTACCCTGCCAACTAGCTGATAGGATGCAGACCAATCCTCAAGCGGCTCTTGCGAACCTTTACTGGAAGCCGATTTATATCCACAAAGAGCCATTCTAAATTTCTAATTTCTAATTTCTAATTTTTAAATAATGATTAAATTTTCTAATTTTTAAATCCGATGAAACGGGATTAAAAATTAAATCATTAAAAAATTATTTAAAAATTGAAAATTATAAAATTAAGAATTCTTTATTTCTTTATGATTATAAATCGACTTCCAGGCTATCGGGTATTAGCTATGCTTTCGCATGGTTATTTCCGTCTTAAGGGTTTGTATCTACATGTTACTAACCCGTTTGCCGCTGTCTCGCCTACGGCGAGACCACCGATGACCAATGATAATAGCCGGTAACCACCGATAAAGAATCGGCGGAAATCAGCTATAAATCAGCGGAAATCCGTAGGTCTTGTCGTAGACAAGACCGCATGACTTGCATGCCTTATCCACGCCGCCAGCGTTCATCCTGAGCCAGGATCAAACTCTCAAAAAAACTAATTACCGCCGATGATAGCCGATGACCGCTGATAACTATCAGCGGAAATCAATTATAAACCAGTGGAAATCAGTGTGTTTTGACCGAAGTCAAAACAAATCGGAACAACTCTAAAAAACTGACTCAAAACTACTACTGTTTATTATTCTATTAAATTGGCTTCTTGATTTAACAGAATTTTTAATTGTCAACGATCTTTCCATATTTACCCTCCTGAACTTTGTTTTGCAAAATTCGGGAGGATAAACAAAATCAGGAATCCCGTTCCTGATTTTCAGCAACTCTCCTATTTCTATTTTATAAATTCTATTTTTATCTTACTCCCCAACAATCTCCTGTCAATAGTAATTTTGCGATGAATAGCCTCCTGCAGGAATTGGACCCGCGTCTGCGGTTTACAAAACCGCTGCTTTGCCACTAAGCTAAGGAGGCAAAGTGGATAATTACCATTGACCCGCTGTCTATTTTTTTTTCATTATTTTCTGCCAATAGTCCCCAGGGAATTTTTTCTTTTTTTCAATATTCCGTTGGCGCGATCTCATAAGCCACTCCCCTATTTTATTTTCAATTTTTAACATAAAAACCATTATCTTGGAAAGATATCTCTGCAAGATAGTTTCTGCGGAAAACGATCTTATTGTTTCATTATTTTTTATTCTGGCTTTCAAGGACACGAAAATTCTGGGAATAATATTCCCTCTTAATGGCAAAGCAACTAAAACAGGAATCTTGCGGCAAGCAATCAGCGCCATTCCCGCAAAACTGCCAATCAAAATTATTAAAGCGATAATTTCTACCATTTTTTTAAATCCAAATATCAAAATCTCAAATCCCAAATAAATCCAAAATTCAAATATCTAAATTTAAAACTTCCCCCTCCTCGCTCCTCCCCTCCGATGGTCATTGGAGGGGAGGAATGGTGGGGATTGTTTTAGATTTTAGATTTTGAAAATTGTAATTTATTTGGGATTTGTAATTTTAGATTTTGAAAGCTTACACTTCAAATCTCGCAAACCTTTTTACTACTATATTCTCCCTTATTTTAGCAATATATTCATCAACCATTTGTTTTATTGTCTTTGCGCCGTCTTTCACCCAAATCTGATGTATTAGACAAACCTCTTCTTTGTATTTTTTAAGTTTGCCGACTACTATCTGTTCTATTATTTTTTCCGATTTGCCTGAATTTTTAGCTTGTTCTTGATAAATTTTTTTTTCTCCGTTCAGAATATTTTCTGAAATATCTTTTTCATCCACAAACAAAGGATTCATTGATGCAACTTGCAAGCAGAGTTCATGGGCTAATATCTGGAAATCATTTGATTTCGCCACAAAATCCGTTTCGCACCTTAACTCAATTAGAACGCCAATCCTGTTATTTGGATGAATATAACTTACGACTATTCCGGCTTTTGTCCCCCTTTCCGATTTTTTCTCGGCGATTTCAATCCCTCGCTTTCTTAAGACATCTTTCGCTTTATCAAGATCGCCCTTCGTTTCTTCAAGGGCTTTTTTGCATTCAGCGATAGACACGCCTGTTTCCTCGCGAAGTTGTTTGATTTGATCTATGGAAACCATGACAATAAAAATTTCTAATTTTTAATTTCTAAATAAATTACAATTTTCAAAATCTAAAACCCAAAAAATTTTTGAATTTTGAACATTTAAATTTTGGATTTATTTGGAATTTGAGATTTTGATATTTGGATTTAAAAAACTACTTTATTTAACTGACTTTGCCTTTAATATCGTTTCTTTTAATTTTTCAAGAATATATTTCACAGAGCTTATCGCATCGTCATTGGCAGGAATTGGAAAATCCGCTATTGTCGGGTCAATATTAGTGTCTGCCACTCCTATTATTACCACATTTTTTTTCCTTGCTTCTTTCACCGCCAAGTCGTCTCTTCTCATATCTAAAACAAAAACCGCATCCGGAATCCTTTCCAGATTTTTAATGCCGCCGAATTTTATCGCTAAATCCTTAATTTCCTTGTCAAAATCAGCTCTTTCTTTTTTTGTGTATTTCATCAGCTCTCCGCTTTCTTTTTTCTTTTCCAAATCCTTGAAATAGTCAACTCTGCGCTTAAGCGTTAAAAAATTAGTAAATGTCCCGCCCAGCCACCTTTCCACGACATAAGGAATTTCGCAATCAATAGCTGTTTGTCGGGCGATATTTTTAATTTGCGGTTTTGTTCCGACTAAAAGCAAAACTTTGCCTTCGGAAACGATTTTTCCAATAAAATCAAGAGCTCCTTTCAATTTCTCTGCGGTTTTTTCAAGGTCAATCATATGGACGCCACTCCTCTCTCCGCTTATATATTCTTTCATTTTCGGATGAACCTTGGAAGTCCTGTGTCCCAAATGCAAACCAGCCTGAGCCATTTCTTCAACGCTTATTTTCACATCGCTAATTTTAACATCTTCCGTTTTTAAGTTTTCGGGCAATTTTTCTTCTGCCATAATATAAACTCAAAATTAAATCTCAAATCTCAAAATTAAGGTGTTGCTTCGCGATAATATATATTATACTAATTTGTCCCTTCAAAAAATAAATTCGTATACCTAAATTTTGCATTTTGAGATTCGCATTTTTAATTTTTCACAATATAAATATATTTTCAATATAGCATACCGAAAATTAAAATCAATACATCGTTTGGAAGATGCGGCCTTCGGCGGACGCTCGCTCGACCAGCCTCCCGCTCGCCTGCGGAGCCGCCAAAACCGCACATTGTTCTGTATACAGAACAATAACTCAAAACCATAACTTAAAACTCAAAACTTCATAATATCATAATACTTGTATTTTAATTTAGTTTTGAGTTTTAAGTTATGGTTTTGAGTTTTGAGTTTTGAGTTTTGAGCTTTGAGTTTATCATTATTTACTTTTCAAGCATTGTTTGTTATTATAAAAATAAATTACAAATTAAACATAATAAATTTATGAAGGACAACATTCATCCGAAATATCACGAAAAAGCGAAAGTTGTTTGCGCTTGCGGAAACTGTTTTGAGGTTGGTTCAACTAATGAGCATATTGATACTGAAATATGCTACAATTGCCACCCGTTCTACACAGGCAAGGAAAAAATCGTAGATACTCTGGGAAGGGTAGATAAATTTAAGAAAAAGATGGCAAAAAAAGAAACTTTTGCCAAAAAGAAAAAGAAATAATAGACTCTCCGATCAATGTTTGGTATTGAGGATATAAAAAAAGACTACGATGAAATTTTAAAACAACTCAGCGACCCCGGGCTGATTTCTGATTACTCCGCCAACAACCCGCCAACATCTTCTAAGTTGGGACGGATAGCCGATGTGGGCTGGGAAAAATTTGAAGAGCTGTCTAAAAAGAAAAAATCCTTGGAAAAAATAATTGAGAAACAAAAAGAAATAGACGGATTAAAAACTCAGATTGAAGAGAATAAAACAATCTTAAAAGCAAAGGACGACCAAGAACTGTCTGTTTTGGCGGAAAGCGAATTGCCGATTTTGCGGGAAAAAATTGACTCCATGGAAAAAGAGCTGGAAAATATGCTCGAGGAAAACTCCAGCCCTCAACCAGCGGCACAATCAGTTATCATAGAAATAAGGGCTGGAGCAGGCGGAGACGAAGCGGCTTTGTTTGCCGGAGAGCTTTATAGAATGTATTCAAAATACGCTACCTTGCAGAGCTGGAAACAGAAAATCCTGGATTCCCACCCGACCGAAATAGGCGGATTCAAAGAAATAATTTTTGAGATAGACGGAGATGTTTTCGCCAAATTAAAAAATGAAGGGGGCGTTCACAGAGTCCAGCGGATACCAAAAACAGAAAAAGCGGGTAGGGTTCATACTTCAACCGCGACAGTAGCGGTTTTACCAAAACCAAAATCATCTGAAATTAAAATTAAACCCGATGAAATAAAAATTGATTTTTTCCGTTCTTCCGGAGCCGGAGGCCAAAATGTGAATAAAAGAGAAACAGCTGTCCGAATTACTCATTTGCCGAGCGGAATAAGCGTGGCATCCCAAACCGAAAGGAGCCAAGCACAAAACAAAGAAAATGCTTTAGCTATATTGTCAGCCAAGATTGTTGAAAAAAGAATAGAGGAAGAGCAATCTCGGCTCGACGGAAAAAGAAATATTCAAATCGGAGGCGCAAAAAGAGCGGAAAAAATCAGAACCTATAACTTTCCTCAAGATAGGGTAACAGACCACCGGCTTAAAAAATCCTGGCACAATATTGAAGAAATAATGGAAGGAAAAATAGAAAAAATAATTGAATCTCTACAATAAAGATCTGTATAATTTCATCGTAGTAAAACTCCTACGATCGTAGGAGTTTTACTACGATGAAATTACTATTGTTTATATGTTTCAACTCCACCTTATATCCATTTATCTCTATTTTATCTCTATTTTTGGGCTTCCAGGGCCTTTATGTCTTCTTCGTATTGGCTCGCGATTTTCATAACCGAATCAGCGTAAAACTTATACTGCATATTAAGCCCGCCTGAAAAATATCTCAAAGAACCGTTCCATTCACTTTTATATGTCTGCGCCTTCGCGCCAGCGTCAGCTAAATACAATCCAGCCGCTAAAAAAGCGTCTTTGATATTCCACGGGTCCCCTGGTTTCCCGATTATTGATTTTATTTTGTCTACAAAAAGAACCCAAGTTGAGGGTATAAATTGAGCCGGACCCATAGCTCCTCCATAACCAAAACTCATCGGACAGGAAACAGGAGTATTAAAAGGGTCTCTTCCCAAATCCTTGCATATTGAGATAAAAGGAGAAATATCTCTTGTCGGTTTCATTACTCTTAGAACGACTTTTCCGCTATAAGCAACAATTCCTTCTCCAGTCACTTCGTTTTTCAAATAACATTGCCCGACATTTTTTCCCATATTTGATTCCTGAGTCAAAATAGCAAGCAAAAAAGCGGGCCTGATTCCAACCGCGCTTTCAACATATTTAGCAATTTCATACGCCTCGCCAAAAGTCGGAGCCTTAGAAACTCCTATTAATTCAAAAATCCTTGCCCTTATTTCGCTCGCTTTTTTCTGTATTTCGGTCTTTTGGATTAATTGCTTTTGATACTCTCCCTCTGTAAGTTGTAAATAATATTCTTGGTCTTTCTTGGTTTTATCGCTTTCATTTTTCTGAAGGGTTTGTATTTTTACAGTCCGCTCCAAATCAGTTTTTTCCTGGTCCAGCGACTCTTTTTGGCTTTCTAAATTTGTTTTTAAGACTTTAATGTCGCTAAGAATATTTTTACTCTTTGAATCTAATGCGATTAATGCCGCCAAGTTTTCAAAGAATCCAGATATTCTCCTCTCGGAAAATAAAATTTCCAGAATTGATTTCTGGTCTTCTACGTAAATGTCTCTTAATATTTCAGCTAATTTCAAAGTGGACCCTTTTATTTTGAGACTAGTTTTTATTATTGACGATTGAGTATCTTCTACTTGGATATTTAAATCATTAATCACTAAATTACTCTGATAAATTTGATAATTAAGATTTTTAATTTTTTGGCTTAAGGTGTAAATTTTATTCTTAACCGTTTGTTTCTCTCCCTGCGTCTTGCTTATATCCGACTCAATTTTATCGCTTTTTTCTTTGTAATATACTTCGCACTGCTCTAAATTTTTACGGCAATCAGCGGAACCGACACTCTCGCATCCTTTTTCAGCTAATTGAAGACATTTTTGTTCAATATCTTCTTCGGCAAAAATAGAATTCGGCAATATAAAAGCCAAGCAAAATACGATAAGCGAGGCAATTTTAAAAATTTTTAATAACATTACCCTTATATCATCTAAATTTACTTATGTCCTGAAATTGTTTTTCTGAAGCCTATTTTGGTTCTTTTGTTTCTGCCTTCACTTCGGCTGCCGATTCCTCGGCTTTTTTCTTTTTAACTTGTTCCACATCTTCCACCTTTTCTTCAACTTGCTTTGCTAATTCCTCTTCAACTTTCGCCGGCGGAACGGCTAAAACAACTATTTCGTCAGGACCCCTATGCGTCTTCACGCCTTCCGGCAAAATCAAATCCTTTATTAAAATTTCATCTTCAAATTTTTTCAGCTTGCTTATGTCAACTGTTATCTCGTGAGGAAGATTTTTCGGCAAAGCCCTTACTTTCAATTCATAAATTTCCTTAATTAAAGTCCCGCCCATATCCTTTAGAACTGGCGCTTCGCCTTCAAAAATCAACGGCACAACAACTTCAATTTCTTTGCTTAAAATGGGTTGGTAAAAATCAATATGTATCGGCGCCCCTGAAATAGGATTTTTTTTAATTTGATGTATTAAGACCAAAAATTTCTCTTTTCCCCCTTCAATTTTTAAATTAATCAACGAGCTCTCTCCTGCTTTCTTTAGTATATTTTTAAAATTTTTAAGATTTACTTCCAAAAGCAAATTTTTTATTTCAGGACCATACAAAACAGCGGGCGTAATGCCTTTTTTTCTTAAGTCCTTTACTTTCTTTCTTAATTTCTCTCTCCTTTCAACAGAAAAATCTAACATAAACTCTAATTATCATATTACTCCTTATTTTTCAATACCAATGCATTGAACCGGACATATATCAGCCGCTTCTTGATTGCACTCAATTTTAGAAACATCTAATTCATATTTCTCGCCTCCCAAATCCTTTGCGCTTAAAAGTGTTGATTTTCCATCATTTCCCATTTTCCAATGTTTCGGGCAGACAGCGGCGCAGGAACCGCATCCGATGCAAATCCCGCGATTATGAATTATTTTCATATAATTTTACAAATCATTTACAAGCCCTTGTTTCAAACATCCTAATTTTTTCTTCCACTTTTTTTTGAATAGCGTCTTTGATATCTGCTAAAAGTTTGTATGGTTTTGTTTCTTCTTGATTTTCTCTTAATTTTTTCTCCAAGCAATCCCTCCAAATCAATCTTATCTCTGTATTAATATTTATTTTAACAATTCCTAAATCAATGGCTTTTTTTATATCCTCTTCGGAAATGCCGGATCCCCCGTGTAAAACCAAAAATTTCTTCATTGTTAAACAGCTAATATTTCCCAGCCGTTCAAAATCAATTCCTTTCTCTTCCTTATACATTCCATGAGTCGTGCCAACAGCTATTGCCAGACAATCCACATTGGTCAAATCCGCAAATTTTTTGGCTTGTTCCGGCGAAGTAAGATCGTCTTCTGTTAGAATAACTTTTTTTTGATGGATCCCCGACTCCCCCTTTATCGCCCCTAATTCTCCTTCTATTAAAACACTTTTCTTCCGGGCGTACTTTATAACTTCTTTGGTATACCGCGCGTTTTCCTCAAAAGGAAAAGAAGACCCGTCAAAATGAACCGCGGAATAACCGTAATCAACAGCCTTCTTGATTAACGCTAAATCTTTACCATGATCAAGATTCAAAAAAAACGGAATTTTATATTTTTTTTCTGCAATTTTAATTAAAGCGGAAATTTCTTCTATCCCTAAAAATTTCGCTTCGCCCTCCGATGTGCCGATTATAACCGGCGTTCTTAATGCATTTACCGCGCCAAAAATTCCCTTCAACTGCTCAAATGTTGAGATATTAAACTGGCCTATAGCGTAATGATTTTTCCGCGCATCCTGCAATATATTTTTAAGATTTTTCATATTTTAACTTTTTAATTTTTACTTTTTCCCAATTATCGCCCTCCCCCAATAATCCGTTCTTCGCGCCCCATTGTTGCAGGCAAGAAGCAGAGTTGGCTATTCCTAATTGCATTGCATATCCTATGTCGCCGTTCGCCTTGATAAAACCAGAGACAAATCCAGCCCCAAAAGAATCGCCGGCGCCTGTCTTGTCAACCACTTTTGTTTTTAAGACATTAGCGCTGTAAAAATATCTTCCGTCAGAAGCTACAACGCCTTTTGCGCCTTTTGTCATTATAGCGATTCCCGGGCACATTTTGTCAATTTTCTCAAAAATTTCTTTTTCTTTGATAAAAGGAATTTTTGTTAAAAAGGACGCTTCCTCTTGATTTAAAATTAATATGTCAATTTTACTTAAAATTTCTGACAAAATTTTTCCGGGCAAAGAAATCTGAAAAGTCCCTGGATTAAAAGCAATTTTTATCTCCTTTTCTTTTGCGAAATTAATAATACTTTTTGAGGTCTCGCAAGCAAGACCAGAAAGCGGAGCCAAATAAAACCATCTTGACCCCATTTTGTCCCAAGGAATGTCTTCTCGGGCAAGCAACTCAGACGCGCCCCTGTAAGCGATAATAGTTCTGTCTTTTTGAGATAAATTAAAAATAATAGAATGATTTGTGGGTTTTCCTTTTTCTTTGACAAAATCCACGGCCACTCCCCTATTATTTAAGTCCTTTATTATTTCTTCCCCGGCAAGGTCTTTCCCAATTGCTCCGCAATAAGCAGTTTTCAAACCCTGCTTTGCAAATGTTGCGCTGGTATTGATTCCTCCCCCGCCGCAATAAAAATAAATTTCTTCCACATCAACTTTTGAACCCAAATCAAAACATACGCCTTTGCCTGCGGTAAATTTCTTTCCGACAATTACTTGTTTTTTATTTAGCCGCAAAAAAATGTCCTGAGCGGCCGAACCAAAAGTTATTACATCAAACATAATAACGAAATTAAAAACTAAAAGCTAAAAGCGTAAAATTAAGGTATCAATTATAGCGGGAACATTTCTCGCTATAATCATAGCGAGAAATGTTCCCGCTATAATTGATAATATATATTATTGTTGCGAACGACACCATAGTTTTTAATTTCTCGCTTTGCATTTTGCGTTTAATTAGCCCCGCGGATCCAATAATGCTCTATTTTTATCAGCAACAACAATATCATCAAGACCATTTAAGAATAAAATTGTCTTTATTGCTGTATCCGGATTCAAAGAAATGCTTTTGATCCCCTCTTTGACTAAAAATTCCGCAAAATCCGGAAAATCAGAAGGCGCTTGTCCGCAAATTCCGCAATATTTGCCCTTTTCATTGCAAACTTTTATTACTTTCCTTATCATTCTTTTAATGGCAGGATTTCTTTCGTCTCCTATATGAGAAATTCTTGAATTATCCCTGTCAAGCCCGAGGCATAACTGAGTAAGGTCGTTTGAACCAATTGAAACTCCGTCAAAAATTTCTAAAAATTCCTCAATAAGCACGACATTAGTCGGTATTTCACACATCATATAAATTTTTAGCCCATTTCCCCTCCCCCCCCCTTCTTTAAGAGAGATTTCCCCCGCCTCTCCTCCCCTCCGATGACCATCGGAGGGGAGGATTGAGAAGGGTGTACCCCCTTTCTTCAAGCCATTTTTTTCCATTAAATCAACTACTTTTCTTCCTTCCTCAACGGTTCTGCAAAAAGGAACCATCACATTTATATTCGCCAATCCAAAAATATTCCTCGCTCTTTTTATCGCCTCGCATTCTAAATTAAAAGCCGGCTGGAACTTTTCATCAAGATAACGGCAGGCGCCCCTAAATCCGAGCATAGGATTTTCTTCAACTGGCTCAAAAAATTCCCCGCCTATTAAATTCCTATATTCGTTTGTCTTAAAATCGGAAAAACGAACAATTACCTCTTTGGGATAAAAAGCCGCTCCAATTTTCCCCATGCCTTGGGCTAATTTTTCAATATAAAAGTCGGTTTTGCTTTTATAACCAAAAGCAATCTCATTTATTTTATTTTTCACGATTGAAGGCATCTTCCTGTAATTTATCAAAGCAAGCGGATGTATCTTTATATTATTAGCGATAATAAATTCTTCCCGCGCCAAACCCACTCCATCGTTGGGAACAAAACTCAATCCGAAAGCCAAATCCGGCTCCCCGACATTCATCATTATTTTAACTGCCGGTTTCTTCAAATTAGAAACATCGGTTTTTTTAATTTCAAACGGAATAATCCCCTGATAAATTTTTCCTGTCTCCCCCTCGGCGCAACTCACCGTAATCTCCTGGCTTGTTTTAATCACTCTGGTTGCGTTTCCAACTCCAACCACAGAAGGAATGCCAAGCTCCCGGCTTACAATGGCAGTATGGCAAGTTCTACCCCCCCTATCTGTGATAATAGCTGAAGCGATTTTCATCACCGGAACCCAATCCGGATCTGTCATATCAGTCACTAAAACCTCTCCTTTTTTGAAGTCCTTTATGTCTTTGACATTCATTATTTTTCTCGCTCTCCCCTGCCCTATTTTATTACCCACGCTTAATCCCTCCGCTAATAATTTTATCTTTTTATTATTTTTATCTAACACATAATTTTCTAAAACCGCTAAGTTTTTTCTGCTTTGGACTGTTTCCGGCCTTGCCTGCACAATATATAATTTTCCAGCCTTGCCGTCTTTCGCCCATTCCATATCCATTGATTTACCATAATAATCCTCAATTAAAACAGACCAGCGACTAAGATCTAATATCTCCTCGTCTGTCAGAACAAACCTTTGTCTGTCTTTTATTGGTGTAGAGATATTCTTCGTAGTTGCCTTTTGATTTTTATTATAGATCAATTTAACCAATTTCCTGCCTAACCGTTTTTCTAAAATCGGCTTAAAACCGCTTTTTAGGGTCGTTTCAAAAACATAATACTGATCCGGATCCACCATTCCCTTAACTATATTCTCTCCCAATCCATAACTGCCGTTAATCAAAATAACATCTCCAAATCCATTTTCTGTGTCGCAAGAAAACATAACCCCGGAATAAGAAAGATCGGAACGGATCATTTTTTGCACCCCGACGCTCAAAGCGAGTTTCAAATGGTCAAATTTCATCTCTTCGCGATAAACAATGGCTCTGTCTGTAAAAAGAGAAATAAAACATTTCTTTACCGCCTCCGCCACATTTTTATCGCCTCTTATATTCAAATATGTTTCCTGCTGGCCAGCAAAAGAAGCGTTTGGAAGGTCTTCAGCCGTGGCGCTGGAACGGACCGCCACATCGGTTTGTTTTTCCCCGTATTCTCGAGACATAAGCGAATAGGCGTCGGAAATTTCTTTTTCCAAATCCTCGGGCAGGTGTGAACGCGCGATCAAAGCCCTTACCGCCCTTCCCTTCTCTTGAAGATTTTTAATATCGGAAACATCAATATCTCGTAAAATTTCTTTTATTTTTTCTTTAATGCCTGCTTTTTCCAAAAAATCAAAATAAGCTTTTGCTGTCGTTGCAAAACCATCAGGGATATTTATCCCCTTGGGAGTTAATTGTTGAATCATCTCGCCCAAAGAAGCATTCTTGCCCCCGACCAAAGTAATATCTCCTATCCCCACCTCCTTAAACCAAAGAATATTTTTTTGTTCTTTTTCCATAACAGCTTAAATTAAAAAGTTAAAACGCAAAATTAAAGTATCAATTATGACAGGAGTATTTCATAACGGAAACATTTTCTATCACGATTAACGGGATATGCTCCAATTATAAAATACTCCTGCTATAATTGATGATATATACTGTCGCGAAGCGACACCTTAATTTTGCATTTTTCGTTTTGCGTTTTATATTTAATTATTATACCTCAACTCCTAAAAACAAAAAAGTGCAAAACTAAAAATATTGATGTTAAGATTAAACCGACGGTCGCATTTTTAATGGAAAAATGATCTTTTTTAGTTTTCCATCGTAGTAAAAAATCGCCGATCGGAGGAAATTTACTACGATGAATTTAACGAAAAATGCGCTAAAAAACTTGACAAAGATAATACATTATGCTATCAATAAAACATAGTGAAAAAAACGCGTAATTGTAGCAAAAACAGCTCATTACACAAGCCAATAAACTAATATGGAAAATTTGGAAAGGAACCGAAGATGGAAACGCAACAGAACGAAGAAAACGCAGCGACTTACACCCACTACATCACTTGGGGAGATGCGAGGAGATTCTTCCTGACTCTGGCTACGGGGGGATTGGCAGTCCTCAATTTTCTCCTGATAATCCAAGCGTGGAAAATGCTCGGGTTGGGAGAACTGACCATGAGACAGCCGTATTCCTGGGGGCAACTGGTGATTTGCTGGGCGTTCGGTGGCGAATATGTTATTATCGCCTGTACCGCAGTATGCATCACAGCCACAATCAAGGGAGGTTTCAGGAATTTGAAACCCATAGATGAAGATGGGCTCATCTTTGGGCTCATCATTGGGCTCATCAGTGGGCTCATCATTTGGCTCATCTTTGGGCTCATCTTTTGGCTCATCATTTGGCTCATCGGTGGGCTCATCAGTGGGCTCATCATTGGGCTCATCTTTGGGCTCATCTTTGGGCTCATCGGTGAATTCACTACATAGCCTTCTTCCCCCATAACCGCAAAACCCGCGAAGATAGTTTTCTCTATCATCGCGGGTTATTTTTTATCTATAATACCTTGAATTACGAATGTCCTTCAACTCTTTGTGTTTTGGTTTTGGCTACGACTTTGCAAAAATTTTGAGCCGGAATGCTCCGTATATACGGCTCAAAATTTTTGCTTCGTCTCGCCCCGAAAACCAAAACAAAATATCTATGATATAATTAGTTCGCTCGTTCGGAAAAGAAAATTGCGACTTTCTTTTCCTCTCTCGCTCGCTAATTATAAATCAGGAAACTAATATGACGAAAACACTTCCCGCCATGATTATAGCGGGAAGTGTTCCTGCTACATTATTTCAGTTTCAGTTTTTGGAAATCAAAGAGTTTTGGGTAGTTAAGATCGTGCCAATTTTTACAGGGGCTTGGTTTAAAATTTCTGAATCCGCTTTTTTTATAAAACTTTTTCGCCCGGATATTATCCTTAAACACATCCAAAACAATTTCTCCGTATCCGTTTTCTTTGGCAAATCGTTTAATTTTTTCAAGCATAAGAGCGGCCAATCCCCTACCCCTAAATTCTTTAGCGGTATAAAATCTTCTCATTAAAGCCGTTTTATCCGCAAGGCAATTTACTCCCCCGCAAGATACAATTTTTCTATTGTCCACCGCTATAAAAAACGCTTCTCTCTCGCCTCCGAATGTCTTGCTAAGATCTTTCAAATCATAGCTAAATCTTTTATCCCAGCCCATCTCGTCAAAAATTCCGATGCAAAATAAATACGCTTTTTTTTCATCTTTTTCCTTAATTTTTCTGATCTCAATATCCATAATAACGAAATTAAAAATTAAAAGCTAAAAGCGCAAAACTGAAGTATTAATTATGACGGGAGATGCTCCCGTCATAATTGATGATATATATTATCGCGAAGCGACACCTTAATTTTGCATTTTTCGTTTTGCGTTTTACGCTTACCGTAAAATTAGCTTAATTTCTTCCACAGATTCCGGGTTTGACAGAGCGCTTAAATCGCCGAGCTCCTCGCTGGTAAATAATTTTCTCAAAATTCTTCTCATTATTTTGCCAGAACGGGTTTTCGGCAAATCTTTTACTAAATAAACCTCTTTCGGCGTTGCTATGGGCCCTATTTCTTTTCTTATCTGCCGAACAACTTCTTCTTTTATATTTTCCGCAGATTTGTCTGTTTTGCAAACGACAAAAGCAACTGGAACTTCGCCTTTTATTTCATCCGCAACTCCGACAACAGCGCATTCTGTAATATCAGAATGTAAAGCAATGGCGCTCTCCAACTCCCCTGTTGCGATTCTGTGCCCCGCCACTTTTATAACATCGTCAATTCTACCCACAATTCTTATCAGCCCGTTTTTATCTTTACAAGCGCCGTCGCTGGTAAAGTAAATTTTATTCCCGCATTCGCTCCAATATGTTTCCAGATATTTTTCCGGATTTTTATAAATCCCTCTCAAAAGTCCGGGAGCGAATGGCGGAAGAATAACCAAATTTCCCTGCTCCCCTATTTTACAGGACTTTCCTTTTTCATTCAAAATAGCAAAATTTACTCCCGGAAAATGAATCCCGGCAAAAGTCGGCTTAAACGGCCCTATTCCGGGCAGAGAAGTAATTAAAATACCTCCTGTTTCTGTCTGCCACCAAGTATCAACCAAAGGGCATTTTTCTCTTCCCACTTCTTTGAAATACCATTGCCAGGCGGCTTTATCAATCGGCTCGCCGACAGAACCTAAAATCTGTAGAGAATCCAATTTATATTTTCTCGGATATTCAACTCCGTATTTTTCAAACATTCTTATGGCCGTAGGAGCGGTATAAAAAGTTGTTATTCCGTATTTATCAATAATTTCACACCATCTGCCCGGATCAGGATAATCCGGCGCGCCCTCAAAAATTACAAATGTGGCGCCATTAAGCAAGGGCCCATAACAACTGTAAGTATGTCCGGTAATCCAGCCAACATCAGCGGTTGACCAAAAAATATCGTCTTCTTTTAAATCAAAAATCCATTTGGCTGTAAATTTCGCCTGAACACCGTATCCGCCGCACGAATGAACGCAACCCTTTGGCTTGCCGGTAGAACCGCTCGTGTAAAGTATGAAAAGCGGATCTTCGCTGTCCATTGCTTCGGCAGGACACCAATCGCTTTCATTTTTTATCAAATCTTGATACCAAAAATCCCTGTCCGGCTGAAAAAAAATTTCATTCCCCGCTCTTTTCACAACGACAATTTTTTCCACTTTCGTTTCTTTAATTCCTTCATCAGCGCCCTGTTTAAGATTCACGACTTTACCCCGCCTGAAATATCCATCGGCTGTAATTAAAATTTTCGCTTCAGTATCCTGCAATCTTACTTGCAGGGCTTTTGGGCTAAAAGCTGAAAAAACAACAGCGTGAACAGCGCCGATTCTGGCGCAAGCAAGCATTGAAATTATAACTTCTGGAATCATAGGCGAATAAATCCCGATTCTATCCCCTTTTTGCGCGCCCATTTTTTTTAAAGCATTAGCAAGCCGATTAACTTCTCTAAAAAGATCGTAATATGAGAAAATTCTCTGCCGCTCCCCCACCGCTTCCGGTTCCCAAATCAGGGCAACTTTATTTTTCTTTTCCTCTAAATTTTTATCCAAAGCGCTTTCGGTTATATTAATCTTTCCACCCACAAACCATTTAAAATAAGGCGGTTTATGTTCAAAGGCCTTTTTCCACTTTTTTTGCCAAAAAATTTCTTTTGCCAGCCCCTCCCAAAATTTAACAGGATTGGCAGATGCTTTTTTATAAATCGCCCTGTTATTTATCAACGCCTTTTTCTGAAAATTTTTATCGGGATAATATAATTCTCCTTTTTTTATCATGATTTTAATATTTTATTTTTATTATCTTTATTATAACTTATTTTCCGAAGAAAACGCAATACTTATATTCATCGCTACTCCGCCGACAACGAATATGAATGGAATCTCTCGACAGACAGGAAAAAACCCAATCGCGCAACGCAAAACCCGTTCCGACATCCGTCGGAACGGGCTCTTTTTTTTGAGAAAAATCTACATTTTTTTCCCCACGAATTCCGCAAAATCGGCTAAGCGGGTTGAATATCCTGTTTCATTATCATACCAGCCAAGAACTTTTACAAGATTGCCATTTACCATTGTCTTTTCCAAATCAACTATTGAAGAATAGGTATCGCCGACATAATCAGAAGAAACCAATGGCTCGCCTTCCGTCCTGAAAATTCCTTTCAGGGCTTTTTCCGCTTTCTTAAAAATATTGTTCACTTCTTCTTTAGTTGTTGATCTTTCTACTTCAACGATTAGATCTAACAAAGAAACAGTCGGAGTTGGCACTCTTATAGAAATGCCGTCAAGTTTTCCTTTTAGTTCAGGAATAACTTTTCCGATCGCTTTAGCCGCTCCAGTGCTTGTTGGAATTAAATTTATAGCAGCCGCTCTTGCGCGCCTTAAATCTTTGTGAGGCAAATCCAAAATTCTTTGGTCGTTGGTATAACTATGAATAGTTGTCATAAATCCCTTGGTAATCTTAAAATTATCGTTCAAAATTTTCGCCATCGGAGCTAAACAATTCGTTGTGCAAGAGCCCATGTCAATTATATTGTCTTTCTCAGGATTATATTTTTCCTCATTAACCCCTAAAACATAACTGGGAATCGCTTCGTCTTTTGCGGGCGCTGAAATTATAACTTTTTTAGAGCCAACTTTAATATGCTTCTCCGCGCTATTCAAGTCAGTGAATAATCCAGTACATTCCAAAACAATATCAACCGCCATTTTTTTCCAAGGTAAATTTTCCGGATCTTTTTCCGCCAAAATTACACAATCAATTTTTCCGTCATATCTGCTGTAAATAGAATCGTATTTCAAAAGATGTTCTAATGTCGCCTTATCCGTCAAATCGTTTATGGCAACTATTTCTAAATCGGGATGATTCTCTAAAATTTTTTTATATGCTTGGCGGCCTATGCGGCCAAAGCCATTTATCGCAATTTTTATCATAATTTAGCTACGAATTACAAATATATACGACTATACGAAAACATATTCGTATATTCGTACTAAATTCGTATTTCGTAGCCATATTATTCTTTAATATCAAGTAATTCATTGATAACGCTCTTATCAAATCCAATGACTATTTTCTCTCCAATCTCTATAACCGGCACTCCCATTTGGTCTGACTTTTCAATCATTTCGTCCAAAGCCGCTTTATTTTGCGAAACATCAATATCTTCAAATTCCACTGAATAGCTCTTTAGATATTCTTTTAATGTAACGCAGTAGGGGCAGACCGGGGTTGAGAAAACCCTCACTCTTTTTTTATTTTTTATCGCGTCCATAAAATTATTGTATTTGGCTAATTAAATCTTTTACCTCGTCGCAGATATCTGAAGGATTACTCCCTGTGATTTTGCAAGTAAGGGCTGTAATATTTTTAATCTCCGCCTCTTCTCCGCCAGTTTCACCAGAGCCAACCCTGTAATATTTGCACCCTAAAACAATTGTCGGAATTCCTCCTGTGCTGTATTTGTTAAAAATGTCTTCATCTGCCTGTAAATCCATATTGTCACGGAAAAAAACTTCTTTTTTAAATTTTTCCATAATTGTTTTAAAAATTGGATATTCCCAATTGCAATACGGACATGTTTTGGAGCCAAAAAAATAAACAACAGGTTTGTCCCCTTCCTTGCAAATTTCACCATTGTTTACCGAGAAAGACCCCAAAGTAGTGTCTGTCTCAACCGCCACAGGGCTTGTTTCTTCCAAATTTATAACTTCCGGGAATAAAAATTTGCCGTCTTTTGTAATGTACGACTCCATTTCATTTCCCTGTAAGCTGAATTTTATTTTATAAAATCCGTTTTCTTCACCTACATCAACCAAAGAAGCTGTGCCGTTTCCTCTTAAGATATTATTGTTTATAAAATTTATGGCTTTTTCCGCAATCTGTTGGCCGAATTGGGCATTATCCCCAGAAATACCCGATTTGTCGGGATAATTCAAATAAACAAGCGCTCCAATGACTAAAACGCCAGCGACCGCTATCAACGCCATTGTAATTGTTTTTTTATTCATATTATTATTCCCTTATTTTATTTTTTAATTATTGATATTTTCAGCGACTTTAATTTTAATATTAACACGCAATTATTTTTTCCGCCAAACTATTACCTCCCCCTCCGATGACCATCGGGGGGGTGAGCAAGGGGAATAATTTTAAAGATTACATTTATTTTTAACTTCAAGCGATTTTCCTAAATCGTATTCAATCAAGCCTCCAAAATGAATCTCAAAATTAATAATATCATTGTCTGAAATTTTTTCAATATGTTTTACAAGCGCCCTCAAAGAATTATGGCTTGCCACGATTAAAATATTCTTCCCGGTTTTTAAGTCCTTTTCAATATATTTTTTATAAAAAGGAACAACCCTTTTAACGACATCTTTCAGGGACTCTCCGCCCGGCGGCGCCATATCATAACTCCGCCGCCATTGCCTTACTTTTTCTTCCCCGTATTTTTTTATCATCTCTTCTTTATTTAATCCTTGCAAATCCCCGTAATATCTTTCGTTAAGTTTTTCTGAAACAAAAACAGGCAGATCGTTTTCGCTTATATCTTTGAAATGCCCCCATTTTTTCATTTTCCCAAGATCCAAATGAATAAAAATCGGATATTTATTGTCATGCTCAAAAATCCTTGCCGCTGTATCTATATTTCTGAAGAGCCGTGAACAATAAATCGCGTCTATTTTATTTTGAAAAATTTTCTGAGCAAGGACTTTCGCTGATTCTTCCTGTCCTTCCGCCAGCGGAATATCCACCCAACCCGTAAACCTGTTTTCCTCCTCGTTCCACTGCGATTTCAAATGCCTTAATAAAAATAATTTTGCCATAATTTTGCCATAATTTTATTATATTAATTAAATAATATTTTTTGCTGTTGCAAAAATAATTTTATTCTTTGATCCGCTAAATTACAATAATTTTTATCAACATCATAGGCAATATATTTTCTATTTGTTTTTAATGCCGCTATGCAAGTAGCGCCACTTCCTACAAGCGGATCCAATATAACATCGTTTTCAAAAGTATAAAGTTGAATCAAGCGATAAGGTAATTCAACAGGAAATGGATCCGGATGTTTTACTCTTGTCGCTCTTTCTGTTGAAAATTTCCAAATATTTTTTGTAAATTCTAAAAATTCTTCTTTTGTTATGGCGCTCTTTTTTTCTGCTGACCGTAGCGAGTGAAAGTATCCTTGCAAAAAACAAGAACATACTCGTGAACATCCCACAACACAGGATTGCTTGCTTTTAGGTATGACCCCCAAGCAGTTGACGGGCTTGCGCTGTTTCCTTTATCCCAAAGAATTTCACCCCGCATTAAAAAACCCAAAGCATCATGTCTTCAATAACATAAGAGTGAAGTGGTAAATATGGCTTTCTACCTAAATTAGCCACATTTATACAAACCATGCCACCAGGGACTAAAACCATAAAAGTTTCTCTAAATACTCGTCTTAATAATCCCCTGTATTCTTCAAGAGATAAATTTTTATCATAGTCTTTGCCAGCATTATAGGGGGGGGGAAGTAACCATCAAATGCACGCTATTATCGGGAAGTTCTCCCATGGCCTCGCTACTTTTACAAAAAATCTTGTTTATATTTTGCGAAAATATCTGATTCTCAATATAATTGACATTTTTTCATTATTCAATCCCTCATATAATCTGCCCGCATAAAACAAAGCATGGTCGTGATTTATTTTCGCTGGAGCGCCGAATGAACTTGTTTTGGAACCGTTAATAATTTTCATTTTTATTTATTAATTGAATTTCTCTATCTATTTCCACCAATCTATTATATTTTACCATTCTTTCTTTTTTCGCTGGCGCTCCTGATTTTATGAAATAAGCGCCAAAGCCGACAGCCAAATCAGCAATAAAATCATCCATTGTTTCGCCGGATCTGTGGGAAATAACCGCTTTCCAACCGAATGATTTTATTAATCGACCGGCTTCTATTGTTTCGCTTATTGTGCCAATTTGATTCGGTTTTATAATCGCTCCGTTGCAAGCGCCTGCCTCTTTTGCTTTTTTTATTCTTTCTATGTTCGTTGTTAAAAAATCATCGCCGACAATAATTATTTTATCTCCAAAATTTTTCATCATTAACTTAAATCCCCCACAGTCATCTTCCGCAAAAGGATCTTCAATAGAAATTATTGGATATTTTCCAACTATATTGCCGTAAAATTCAATCAAGCCATTTCTGTCAAATAATTTATTGTCAATTTTATATTTCCCATCAAAAAAAAATTGGGAAGCGGCGCAATCTAGCCCGATTTTTACATTATAATCCCCTATCGCCTCAACAACAAAATCCAATGCTTCTATATCATTAAAAATAGGCGGAGAAAAACCGCCTTCGTCCGCAATAACAATCCCCCTTTCACCAAATTTATTTTTCAAAATTATTTTTAATTTTTTGTAAACGACTTTTCCTATTTCTAAATTTTTTTCAAACGACTCTCCCTGCGGAATTATCATAAACTCCTGTATTTCCAAATTGTTTCTTCCGTGAACCCCGCCGTTTATAATATTAAAACACGGGGACGGCAACTTACAATCAATGTCTGGGGAGCATCTCCTATTGCAACTACAATGGGAGATGCCCCCTTTATATTGGATATTCTCACTGAGCTGGCTGATATAACAATACAAGGGCAAGCCATTGGTTTTGGATCCAGCGCGGCAAATTGCCATTGAAACAGCCAAAATAGCATTTGCCCCTAATTTTGATTTATTTTCAGTCCCGTCCAGTTCAATCATTAAATTATCCACCTCTTCCTGATTTGTTTCGTCTTTACCTAATAGCTGGGGAACAATTATTTTATTTATATTCTCTATTGCTTTTTCAGCTGGCAACGCCACAGCTTCATTTTTCCCGGTTGAAGCGCCAGATGGACAAGATGCAACAAAAAAACCGTTATCAGTTTCTAATTTTACCTCAACCGTATGATTTCCCCTTGAATCTAATATTTTTCTAGCCTTAATATCTTTTATCATATTTTGAGATGTTGAATATACTCAAACGCATATAGCGTAGTTTTCGCTCCTTCTCCGCAGGCAATTACAATCTGTTTAAATTTTCCCGCATTTAGATCGCCGGCAACAAAAAGCCCCGCTGTTTTCGTTTGACAACTTTCAAAATCAACCAATGCCGCGCCTTTATCGTTCAAATCAACCATATCTTCAATAAAAGACGTCTCCGGCTGATAGCCAATCTCCACAAAAACCCCCTCAACCGCCAAATTTTTAATCTCTTTATTTTTTTTATCCTCGTAAATAAGCGAATCAACGAATTTCTTGCCTTTAATTTCTTTCACTTCCGCGTTTGTTATTATTTCAATATTCTCGGCTTTTTTCGCTATTTCTAAATTTGCGCCAAACGCTTTTGATTTTTGCCCGTATTCTAAAATATATATTTTCTTGGCAATCTTTGAAAGAAAAATAGCGGTTTCAAAACCAGCATTTCCTCCCCCGACCACCGCGACATTCTTTCCCTGAAAAACAGGTCCGTCGCACAAAGAGCAATAACTCACTCCCCTGCCTAAAAATTCTTTTTCGCCTGGAACATTTAATAATCTTGAAACCAATCCTGTCGCGACAATTATCGCCTTTGAATTAAAAACATTTTTATTTTTTGTTTCAGTGGAAAAAATTTCTCCCTGTTTTTTTATTTTCAAAACCTCATCCGTTTCTATTTTAATCTTGCGCGATTTCAATTGTTTTTCCATTAACGAGACCAATTCCGTTCCGTAAATCGCCCCAACTCCGGGATAATTTTCAATCATAACCGCTTTTTTCGCCATCTGACCGCCAAAATTCTTAGCTATCAAAAGCGTCTTTAAATTCAAGCGGCCAGCATAAATCCCGGCTGTCATCCCGGCCGGCCCCGCCCCGATAATAATTAAATCATAAATTTCTCTCGCCATATTATTATTATATTATAAATCAACACAAAACAAAATACCCTTATTCGTCCCGCCATCAATCGGGGGCGGGACTATGGAAAGGTTGCGCTGCGCGAAGGCGAAGGAAAATAAAAAAGACATAAGAAGCTGTGCGCTCCTTATGTCTTCGATTGGGAGGCCCTGTGGATGGTTTGATGTGAGCAAGTCGTATTCCACAAAACGAAGGAACTAATAGAACTTATAGGTTATCAAACCAAAAACATTTGTCAATAGTTATCTTTTTATCGCTGAAGGTATCGCCTCAATTAAGTCCGTAGCGACCAAAGAATCCTTCATTTTTTTGGCGGCAATTTGTCCTGCCAAACCGTTTATATAAGCTCCCGCTTGGCCGGCGGTAAAAGCATCTAAGCCCCTTGCCATCAGCGCTCCGCATATTCCTGCTAAAGTATCTCCGCATCCGCCTTTTGCAATATAAGGCGAACCTGTTTTATTCAAGGCGATTTCTTTGCCGTCGGAAATTATATCCGTTCTCCCTTTTAACAAAATAACCGCGTTCAATTTTTTCGCTTCCTGCCTGACAATTTCTGGCCTGTCTGTTTCGGGAACTTTTGAAATATCAACTTTTGTAAGAACATAAAATTCGTAAAAATGCGGGGTAATCAGACAGGGATGGTCGGAAACAACTTTTGGCTTTTTCGCCAAAGCGTGGATAGCGTCAGCGTCAATAATCACAGGGCAGGCAACTTGCAATAAAAATTCCAAAACTGTTTCCTGGGTTTCTTCAGTTCTTCCTAGTCCCCCGCCGATAACAACCGCTGTTTTCCCTCTAGCGACATCTTTCGCGCTTTCAATCATTGAAATCAAAACGGATAAATGCTCTTTAATTAGATGTTCTCCTTTTAAGGGATAAGCCGCCATGGTTGGAGAAAAACCCGCTATTATATTAGCCGCTCTTTCCGGAGCTATAATTTTTGCCATATCCGCTCCCGCTCTAAAACCGGCCATTGCCGCTAAAGCCGGAGAACCGCTATAAAATTCCGAACCGCCAATAACCAGTAAAAGCCCATAATTATATTTTACAGCATTCAACGGCCTGGGATTGTATATTTTTTTTAATATGGATTTGGCGATGGTAAACATAAATTAGAATTATCAATTTACAATTTTCAATTATCAATAAATTATCAATGACTTAATTTTCAATCGCCCCCACCCCGCGGGGGAAGAGGAGCGAAGAGGAGAAGCAAATTTGATAGTTAAAAAATTGGTAATTGATTGATAATTAGTAATTGATAATTAAAAACTAAAAAAAAATAGTAATATTAAAATTTCAGTTTAGAAATATATTCTCTCAATTCCGGCCCGTATTTCGGGTGTTTCATTGAAAGATATATGGTAGATTCCAGCCATCTTAATTTATCTCCACACCCAAGCCACTGACCTTCCAGCTCGTATCCGTAAATCAGCTTTCCGTCTTTCAGCATTTGGTCGTTAATGACTTCTGCTAAATAAATTTCTCCTTTCTTTGATGGCTTTGCTTTTTTTAAATAATCAAAAACCTCGGGAGTTAAAATGTATCTGCCCGCAATAGCTAAATCAGAAGGCGCTTCTGACAAATCCGGTTTTTCAATTATTTTTTTTATCTTGTAGAGTCGACTGGAAATTTTTTCCACGCCGACAATCCCATAATGGCTGATTTTTTCTTTAGGCACTCGGCAAAGCCCGATAACTGGCCTCTGGCAAGTCCTGAAAATTTTCTCCAGCTGGGAAATCGCCGGGACTTTAGCGTCAAAAATATCATCGGCAAAAATGCTGGCAACCGGCTCTTCCGCCGCCAATCTTGCCGCCTGCAAAACCGCGTTGCCGTCTCCTAACGGCTGTTTTTGCAAAACCCAAGAAAAAGAAATATCTTTAAACATTTCTTCTAAATTTTTTAATTCTTCTAAAACTTCGTCTTTCTTGCGCTCTTTTAAAAATTTTTCTGTTTTCGGACAAGTTTTTAAATATTCTAAAACTTTTTTATTGCCAGAATTAAAGACAAAAATAACCTCTTTTATACCAGCGTCTTTTATCTCTTTAAGTCCGTAATGGATCATCGGCAAATCAACAACCGGCCAAAGTTCTTTTGGCACAATTTTTGACAGCGGCAAAAATCTGATAGCCATGCCTGCGATTGGAATTATAGCTTTTTTGACCTCCATATTATTCACGGTATTCATTTTGTTTTACTTTTTTCTTAAAATTGCCGGGGTTTCCAGCATCATCTCCTGGTCCGTGAGTTCTTTTTGTTCTTCATCCGCTTCCTTTTTTAATTGAAGCGCGTTTCTCCTTATTTTCCCGTCAATTATGCCCTTGCTTGTAATTTGAATAAGCTTTTCTTTTTCATGTAATAATTGCCCGCGATTTTCAGATAACAGCCTCTTCTCCCGTTTTTCTTCTGTCGCAAATCTTCTATCTTCTTTCTTTTCCGCCTGCTTCCCTACAAAAACCGCTCTCTTTTTCAACGACATCTTCTTTCGGAAGCTTACTGCCCTAACCGCCATATTTTTCAGAATATTTCTTTCTTGCGAGATAGTTTGCGATTCAGGCAATAATCCCGTCAAAACATTTTTCGGCCCGCAACCGACTGCCAGTATAGCGATCTTAACTTTATCTCGTTCTTTTTGGCATTGGTTTATCCCAAATATAATTTTAGCATTTTTGTTTATTGATTTGAATATCATTTCCGACATCTGCGAAACTTCGGCAAGCCGGAGATCTTTGCCACCGATAATATTATACAAAATCCCTTTTGCGCCTTTAATATTATAAGAATACAGAGAATCAGAAATTATTTTTTCCGCTCTGTTTTCTTCCGACGCGCCGTCTTCTTGGACTATATTTTCTCCAATCTTGCCGATTTCCGCCATATTAAGATAGGCAAGCTTGCCCCTTCCGACAAGCACTGCCCTCAAGTCGGCGAAATCAATATTTATCAAACCAGGAGAATGAATCATGCCTATAAGTCCTTCAATATTTTCAGAAAGCTTGTCGTTTATAGCCGACAAAGCTGTCTTTAAGGGAGCGTTTTTTTCAATTATCTTAAAAATTCTTTCATTGGGAATCACGGAATAAACATTGAGGCACGGTTTTATTTTATCCAGCGACTGCTTGGCAATCTCCATTTTTTTCTCTCCCTCAAACTCAAAAGGCAAAGTAAAAATTCCGAATGAAAGGCATCCGCAATCCTTGGAAATCTTTGCGAAAACTGGCGCGGCGCCTGACGAAGTGCCGCCCCCGAGGCAAGCCAAAATAATGCAAAGGTCTTGTCCTTCAAAAATCTTTTTTATTTTTTCTTTTTCATTTTGACTGGCAAGCTCCCCTATGGCCGGATTCATTCCTGTTCCCAAACCCTTGGTTAGTTCCTGTCCAAATTGAAATTTTTTCGCTTTTCTGCTTATAGACGATAAAGCTCTGGCATCGGTATTAGCCACCACAAAATCAGCCCATTTAACCTTAAAAATAATTTCAGAAATAATTGAACCCGCTCCCCCGCCGATTCCCACTATTCTTATTTTCGGTTTATGAAAATTATTGTCTGCCCGGATTTTCTTTTCCGGCTCTACAAGCGGCAAGCGGATTGAATCTTGCGGAATATTTCCCTTCCCTTGAATATGCTTAACAAGCGCAGACTTCCGGCTCTTCGCTTTCTTTATATTTTTTATTTTTTTGACCGGCTTAACCCTCTTTTTTTTCATAGTTATCGCCCCTTATCTTATTTTTATATAATAGCCCTTCTTCCTTAAAAAAACAATACGCCCTGAAAATCAAAATGCAAATATCAAAAATAAAAATGACAATGTAAAATGTTAAAATACCTTTTTACTGAAAAATATTTTCTGCAAAAATTCATTTTGAAATTTTGATTTGTTATTTTACATTTTGATTTTTGATTTTTAATTTATAATCAGGTATCTCCACTTCCCATATTGGTCTTTTTTGAATGAGAAATTATCGTATCCAAAATTTTTTAACAATTTCGCCAGGTCATTTTTCTGGAAAGAATCAAATTCCATATAAATTTTCCCGTTTTCGTTAAGATAATTTCTCGCTTCCATCAAAAATTTTTTAATATAAAAAAATCCGTCTTTTCCTCCAAATAAAGCAATCTTCGGCTCATATTTCAAAACTGATTTTTGAACTTTGTCTTTTCTTGATTCAGCGATATAGGGAGGATTCGCCAGAATAAAATCGTATTTCCTTTTCACTTTTTGAAAAATATCCGAACCAATCAAAGAAAATCTTTCCTTGCTTATTCTATTTATTTTTAAATTTATTTCTATTTGCTTTAAATATTTTTTCTCTTTCTCGGCAAAATCAACTATTGCCATGCCCATATTTTTCAAAACCGCAATCCCAACGCACCCTGTTCCTGAAAAAATATCCAAAATCCTTAATCCCCCGCCTTCGCCTCGCCGAAGCCCGCAAGGGCGGAGGCGGACTTCGATTCGGCTATGGCGTGGCAAAGCCTGTTTCATATCCTTGATCGCTTCCCCTACCCAATATTCTGTTTCTGGTCGTGGAACAAACGGCTTTGAGGATAAGTCAATTTTGCGCTTCAAAAAATTAACAAAACCAATAATATAATCCACCGGCTCTCCTTTGTCCAGCCGCTTAATATCCTTTTTCGCCAATTCAGACATCTCTCCTCTATATTTCTCGTCTAAAAGCCATTTTATTTCTTTATATTCCTTTTTCATATATTTACCGGCTGAAAATTTTCCGATATTTCTATTTTTATTTGGCTAATTTTTTGTATTTTTTTATTTTCAACTATAACTTCTAACAAAATTCCTTCCATTGTTTCTTCTGAAAAATTCTGGTCAAAAATAAAATTACCCAAGCTATGTGCAATCCATCCTTGTTTATATTTTTCAACCGGCTGAATCACATGCGGATGATGGCCTAAAACCAAATCAGCTCCGGAATCGATAGCTAATTTGGCAAAATATTCCTGCTCTCCGTTTTGTTTATTTTGATACTCTTCGCCGAAATGCATTGATACGATTACCAAATCGCTTTTTTCTTTAGCCGTTCTGACATCTTTTGTAATTTTGTCATCAAGCCAGCTAATTCCGGAGCTATTTTCTCCAGCCTGCCAATATTCAGAACCTTTATTATTATAAGCCAAAAAACAAATTTTTACGCCCTTTATTTCTTTGATTATGCCCGAACGAACCTCCTCTTCATTAAAGCCGGCTCCGATATAACCAATGCCAACGTTTTTCAATCGCTTCAGACCATCCTCCATAGCTAATCTTCCGTAATCAAAAATATGATTATTCGCAACGGAAAGAATATCAAAACCGGCAAACAACAAACCCTCAATCGCTTTCGGGTCGGCCCGGAAAGAATAGACACTGCCAACTTTCTCTCCTTTGTTGGAAATAACGCTTTCTAAATTTCCGAATAAAATATCCGCTTTCTTCAGATAATCCGCGATTTTCAAAAACGGAAATCTGAAATCGCCATTGCCTTGTTTTTCAACCGCGTATTCCACCCCCCTATCCAGCATAATATCTCCTACCGCAAAAATAGTGATCCGGTTTTTTCTCATCAAATCAGCGAAATCATAAAATTTTTTATCTTCCAAAAAATAATTTTCCATAGGCAAAAAATTTCTTTTGACTAAAAAGAAAACCGAGAAAAAAATCAAACATATTTCCCCCGCTAAAATAAAAAATAATAAAACTTTCGTTAAATTTTTCATTTTTTCTTTTTCCTTACTCCTCTTTCTTTTTTCAAATTACCATTTCCGCCCCCGTTTTTCAATTATATAAATAAAAAAGGGCTCTCTATCCTTAGGAGCCCTGTCTAAGACAATTCCATTTTTAGAACTGCTTGCTCTAATCATCCTATCTATAATCACAAGAGGTTTTTGAGTGGGGTGTTTTTCCCTTTCCTGGTCTTGTTTGTGAAGGCGAGAATTGCTCCATATGTCTTTTAGATTGTAGCCCATTTCCAGCCATTTAGCGCCTATAAAAATTGAACGGCTTCTCGCTTTTCAGGAATAATTTTAAGTAAATTTCTAAACAATAACTCCGAATACTTAATATCGTTAATTATTCCGGTTATTTCTATATTATTTTTTCCGAGAGAAGTTATAGTATGGTTTTGAAACCAAATTTTTATTGATTCAGATAATTTTCAATGTATTCTGCCACGATTCTGCTCGCTCCCGGCCTTGCCATTTCTTTTATTTTCTTTTTCATAAATTTCAATCTTTCCGGTTCCGCAAAAAGCGCTTTTATTTTTTCCAGTAAAAATCGCGGCTTGAAATTCGCTTCTTCAACCACAATCGCCCCTCCTTTTTCCGCAAAAAAATAGCTATTTTTAACCTGATGATTCTGGGCGGATTCCGACAAAGGAACTAAAATTGCCGGTTTCTGCAAGGCTGCTATTTCAAACAAGCTTCCCGCCCCGGCTCTGCTTATGACCAAATCCGCGGACTGGTAAGCGCAAGCCAATTCTTTGTCGGCCAAAAAAGGAAAAGGGTGGTAATATTTTATTAATTGCTTTTTAACTGTTGCGTTTGCTTCGCTTAAAACTTGATTGAAATTGTCCTCGCCTGTCTGATGGATTATTTCAAATCCAGAAAGAAGGTCGGATAAAATTATTAGCAGGACATCATTTATTCTTTGAGAGCCCTGCGAACCGCCTAAAAAAAGAATTATCGGCTTGGCTCCAGTTAACCCTAAAAGTTTTTTCGCGCTTTCTCCGTTAGTTTTCAAAATTTCCTGCCTTAATGGGTTTCCAACGGAAATCATTTTATCGGGAGGAAAATATTCAACTCTTTCAGCCGGAAAAGCCGTGAAAACCTCTAATGCGAATCTTGACGCTATTCTGTTTGCCAAACCAGGCGAAATATCAGACTCGTGAATGAAAATAGGAGTAATTAAAATCCAACCAGAAATCACGACTGGGATTGAGCCGTATCCGCCCTTGCTGAAAATAATGTCTGGCGAAAGCACAAATGTGTGATAAAATGCTTGTAATAAGCCGATAGGCATCTTTAAAATATCAAAAACATTTTTCAAAGAAAAATAGCGCCTTATTTTCCCGGTAAGAATCCACCTTGCTTCAATCCCCTCTTTGGCTAAAAGATTAGCTGCGAATTTGTCTTTCGGCCCTGTGTAATAAAAATCAAACGGCTCATTTGGAAAACTCTTTCTGATTTCTCTGGCAATAGCGATAATGGGAATAATATGGCCGGCAGTGCCTCCGCCGGTAAAAAGTATTTTCATAAAAATAAACTTAAAATGCGAAGCGAAAAACGTAAAACTAAGGCATCAATTATAACGGAAACATTTCCCGTCGCGATTGATGGGAAATGCTCCCGTTATAATTGATAGTATATATTGTCGCGAAGCGATACCTTAATTTTACACTTTTCGTTTTGCGCTTTATGCTTTTATTTATTCTACCACTTTCCTGTTTTCTTTCAAAATATTCAATAAGAGTCCCATTCCTGCCAACTCCGTTATCAGGTGAGAGCCCCCGTAACTTACAAACGGCAGAGGTATACCGGCTAAAGGAAAAATCCCTATCATTGCCCCGATATTTATAAATGCCTGAAGGCAGATCCAGGAACCGAAGCCCACCGCAAAATATCTGGAAAATTTGTCTTGCGATTTTTTCGCTATCCTAAAAACCCCCAAAGTAAAAGCCAGAAACAAAATTATCAAAATAAAAGAGCCCAAAAATCCAGTTTCTTCCGCCAAGATAGCGAAAATTGAATCTGACATCGGATGGGGAATAAATCCGAATTTCTGGCCAGACATTCCGAGTCCAAGTCCAAAAATTCCGCCTGAGCCCACAGCGATTAATGCCTGTTTTAATTGATAGCCAATGCCCATAGGATCGATATTGGGATTTAAAAAAACCAAGAGCCGTCGCAATCTGTATGATTCTGTTTTAATAAGCGCGTAAAGAACTCCGACGCCAATAGGAAAAATGATAATCGGATGCAATAAAAAAGTATTTGCCGAAAAATACATAATAAAAGCGGAAAGAATAATTATGCCCAAAGTGGTGGCGTCTGATTGATAAATTAAAAATGCGGCAATCACTCCAAGAATTGCTAAAAATGGTATTAAAACGGAAGACATTATCGCCGACCTCTTATTATTATCTATGTCGGGCTTTATTTTTTTTGCCAGCGGCTTTTTATTGAAAGCCCTTACAGGGCTTGCCAGCCAAGCAGAAAGATAAATAATAAAAACAAGCTTCAAAAATTCTGACGGCTGAAAAGAAAAAAATTTTAAATCCAGCCAACGCGAAGCCCCACCGGCTGAAATTCCTAATCCAGGAAAAAATATTAAAACCATAAGGAACAAATTACCCAAAAAAAATAGCCCCGCGTTTTTCTTTATAAATCCAAGCGGTATTTTGTAAATGATAAAAGCAATAGATATGCCAGGAATAAATCCGTAATATATCTGGTGAAAAAGATAATATGTTGCTTCCCCCACTTTTTCTTGGGAAAATGCGGCTGAAACGCTCGCCAAAATTAAAAGCCCGAAAAAAATAATTATTGCGGCGGAAACTAAAAAGATATAATCAAATTTTCTGTTTTTGTTCATTATTACTTAGTTAAGAATCCGCAAGGAGCCAAGCTCATTTTATAAGGGAGCTCGGCTCCTTACAGCTATAATTTATTTACCGCTTCAACAAATCTGTCCCCTCTGTCAAATTCGTTTTTAAATAGATTAAAACTCGCCGAAGCTGGAGAAAGTAAAACAATATCTCCCTGCTCCGCTTCTTTTGCGGCAACCGAAACCGCTTCCTGCATTGAATTGACTGGAATAACTTTCAGGTTCCTATACAGTAAAAATGAAATTTCTTTTTTCAAAATATCAGAAACATTGCCCGGCAATAAAACAAGACAGCCAACATTATTTTTAATTTCCGACGCCAAATCCGTATAATTCAGATTTTTATCCACTCCGCCGGCTATCAAAATCAGATTGGCGGCAGGAAATCTTTGCTTAAATGTTTTAATGCCAAAAATCGCGGAATCAGGATTAGTCGCGGCAGTATCGTTGAAATATTTAACGCCCCGCTTTTCCGCGACAAATTCCTGCCTGTTTTTAACCCCCTTGAAATTCAAAAGAATTTTCCTGATATTTTTCTGGGAAATCCTAAAAATTTTTGCCACTTCAATGGCGGCTGAAATATTGGAGATATTTTGATCGCCAAATATTTTCAATCCTTCTTTAGGAATGATAGGAGCAAATGGCTTGTTTTTTGAGAAAAAACGAACCCGAGCAGTCGCTTCTTGAGCCAATTCCGCAACTTTTGGATCATCCAAATTAAGGATTAAATAATTATCTTTGACTTGGTGCTTAAAAATTATTTTCTTCGCCTCAACATAATCGTCAAAAGTTTTATATCTGTTAAGGTGGTCTGGAAAAAACGAAGTAATAACAGCGATATCAGGGCTTTTCTGCAAATCCTCCAGCTCAAAGCTGGAAAGCTCCAAGACAACTTTTGAGCCCTTATTTATTTTAGAAAGAATCCCCAATGGAGAAATCCCCATATTTCCGGCCAGAATCGTTTTTGGATATTTTGTCTTCAAAAAAAGGTAAATCAGAGTGGCTGTGGTGGTCTTGCCCTTAGTGCCGGTAATTCCAATGATCGGCGCCTTGCATAACTCAAAAAAAATTTCAATATCAGACTTTACGAGAACTTTATGCTCTTTTGCTATTTTCAAATAGCGGGAATCATGCGGCACTGCCGGATTTTTTATAATCAAATCAACGTCTATAAAATCCTCATCGCGATGTCCGCCCAAAGCAAACTCAACCTTAAAATTTTTTAATTCGTCGATTGATTTTTGTAATTGCTCTTTTGTCTGTAAGTCAGCGACCAGAACACTTGCTCCTTGCCGACAAAAAAATTTCGCAACCCCAACTCCCCCGCCATTAAGCCCCAACCCCATCACCACCACTTTTTTATCCTTAAATATTTTTTTCATATCAAAATCTTTGAAAAAAATTGTTCTATTTCTTCCAACCTTAATAACCGAACATCGTTTGCCACTTTTGATAAACCAAATAACTGTCCCTTGTGAATACCAATGTATTGGACTTGATCTAACCTACTCAACTGCCGGCACTAAATCAATATCTGAACTTAATAAATAAGCGGTATCGTATTTATTTTGCCTTGCAAACCTTATCATTTCAACAACCAATCTTACATCTACGCCTTTTTCGTGATATGTCTTGTCTGGATGACGAATTAGTTGACCCAATTCTATAATAATATTTTGCCCTTGCAATCTTCTTAGCAATTTCTGTTGATTGGTATACAATCTTTCGCTTTTATCATCACCTATTCTCCGCTTAACCGCTCCAAGATAATAATGAATTTCCAATAAATTATTCGGGGCGACAAGCTATTCGGAAAATTTTCTGAAATCAAAATCAAGTAATTTATATTTACTATTTAATTTAACAGACAATTCTTTTAGCTTGAAATAAAAATTATTACCGTCAATAAATACAAATGCTTTTTTCATAAAAAAACTGCCGTCGTTAGCCGAGGCGAAGGAAAGCAGCGAGATTAAGTAATTTACTTATAGCGAACCAAAAATCAGTGTCAACACCATTTATCTTTTTATTCAACTTATTGATAAACATAATTTATCTATTATACTTAATTCAGTTCTATAATCATCAATCTTTTTAGGAAGGGATTAGATAATGAGAGATAGAACGAAAAAAAATGTTGGCAATTAGCGCAATCGGATAATTGGGAATGGGCGTAAGCGCTTTATTGGCGATAATATTGTACTTGCTCATTGGTGAAACTGGCGGTTTTATTGGAGTTAGCGCTATGTTTATATGCGCCTTCATCGCGGATATTCCAATTGGATAGATTCGCTAAATACTCATATTCTTTAAGACAAGACATAGGAGGTATAGATAGATCTATAACCTCTTTTCTTTATTTAAAAAGGATCAAGTATTGTCGGCTTTATTTTTTTGTTAAAGCACATACGGCTGATTTTTTTAAAATTATACGGCTCGTCGGAAAAAAAAATTTGATAGCCATTCCCTTGAAAACCATCCGTAACCTTGGCGGAGGAGGGCAAATAATCCGCTTCCAAATTTTCCTTTAAAAATTTTCCGACTTCTTTTGCCAATATCTCCGCCGGATTTATAATTTTAACTTTCTTGCCAACGACTTTTTTTATAACTTTTTCCAACATAGGATAATGGGTGCAAGCCAAAACCAAACCCTCTATTTTTTTATCCTTAAAACAGCTCAAATATTCCTTGACTATTTCTTTAGTGGCTTTTTTATCTACCCACCCTTGTTCCACCAATGGAACAAGCAACGGACAAGCCAAAGAATATATTTCCAGACGGGGATTCAATTTCAAAAGATGATTTTCCCACGCTTTGCTTTTAATTGTTCCGGGAGTTCCGATTATTCCGATCCTGCCAAATCCAAAAGCGGAAATTTTTTCAGCTGTCGGAGTTATCATATCAAAAATAGGAACATTTTGGAATTGCTTTTTCAAATAGTCGCCGCTAAGCGCCGAAGAAGTATGGCAGGCGATAATAATAATTTTTACCCCCCTATCCAAGAGCCATTGAGTGATTTTCTCAGAATATTTCTTTACAAAATCAACCCCTTTCGTCCCATAAGGAAGCCGGGCCGTGTCTCCGAAATAAATTATCTGGCGGTTAGAAATATTTTTTAATATTTCTTTAACCACGCTTAACCCTCCCACACCAGAATCAAATACTCCAATCATAAAAATGGAAATAAGAATTATGAATTAAAAACTATGAATAACTAATTAGAAAAAAGAATAAATTCATCGTAGTGAATTTCCTACGATCGTAGGAAATCAGCGACGATGAATTAGCGAGATTAAAAAACAAAATGCAATATTTTATTATAACAAAATAAATTGAATTGACAAAAAAAGAGCGCGGGAAAACATTTGTAAAGACATTTGTTCTCCGGCGCTCGCCGTTTTGATGGCTTATAATTTGATGCTTACAACATGATCTTCGCAATAATCCCTCCGAAAGCCATATATGTCAACTTGTGAATAATCTGTTTCCACTTAGGATACTGCTCCAAATGAATACCTATGGCGCAATCATTAAAAGCGCCCATAACCGATGCCGCGACAATCACGCCTAACAATGTTAAATGGCTCATATTTCTTCTCCTGCAAAAAAGTACATTTTTAAGGGGTTAAACTTTCTAACCTGACTGTTTGTAGTATAATTATTTTAAAATTTTTGTAAAGAGCGAGAGAGAACGGAAGAAAATTGACAAAAATAGAAATAAAGAATAATCTTCAAATAGCAGTTAAACAAGTTAATTTATTGTTCTTTTCACGGGAGCGATCCATGAGAATATTCAGAAGAAAAACCAAAGAAGAAAAAATACAAAAAGGCATTGAAGGTCTCAAGGGAAACAAAGACGGATTAATGCTTCTTCTGCGAATGGTTTCGCAAGATCCACATAAAACAACGATCTTATCAATGGTATTAAAAGAAGAGAATGTCACCCTTGACGATCTAGAATATCTGCTTGTCTTAACCCAAAAACAAGATATTCTCCGCCAAATTAGAGAGATAATTCTGAAAATCGGGATAGACCCAAGCGAGCTCCTGATATTATTCTTAAACAGGACAGGAGATACATCAGACTGGGCATACGAAGAATTTCTTTCCAGGATAAACAATGGAATCATCGGCAGAGATCACGCCATCAGAATTCTACTTAAAGTGGTTGAGGAAGATCCCCCCAGAAGAACAAACGCCTGGAATAAAATTAAAGAGTTGCGGCCTCAAAAAAACCACTTGAGAATTATGGCAGATCTGGAGGGGAAAATTGAGATGAACGGGATCGCCGCTGAAGCGCAAAATTTAATGGCGAAAACAGGAAAAAGGAACGCCCTCAAAAAAGTAAAAAAAATCGCAGATTTAATCAAGGGGCAAGATTAAGAAAAATCTTGCCCTGTTTTCATATTCATCCCAGCAATCTTATAGCCACTCCAATTATTGCCATTACAATCCCGACAACCCAAAATCTCATTGTTATTTTATAAGCAGGCCAGCCCTTTGCTTCAAAATGATGATGAATAGGCGCTGCCAGAAAAATTTTTTTACCCCGAAATTTTTTAGAAATAAGCTGGATTATAACAGAACCAGCTTCAAGCGCTGGTAAGAAAGCTATGATTGGCAAAACCAAAACAGAGTCAGTCAAAAACGCCACCACAGTTAATGCGCAACAAAGGCCGAGCATTCCTGTTTCTCCCATATAGAATCTGGCTGGCGGGATATTAAACCATAAAAAAGAAAGCAGAGCGCCGACTATCACGATACAAAAAGCCGCCAAATCAATTTGTTGCTGAAACAAAGCAATTCCGGCAAAAGCCGCAAAAATTGAAGCGAAAGTTCCGCCTGCCAAACCGTCCAATCCATCTATTACTCCCCCGCTATAAACAGCCAGCATTACTAAAATAAAAAGCGGGATATACCAAAGACCAATAAGAATATCACCGTTGCCAGGGATATGTAAAGTGGCATAGCCCAATTTTGAATAAAACCACCAAGCGCCCACCAGCCCTATTGCAACCACCATAATTAAGCGGTATTTCAGTTTAATTCCGCCTCCGATGTATTTTCCATTTTTTTCCCAGAATCTCCATAAAAAATTTTTAGAACCCGCAAAAACCTGCAGGACATCATCGGCCAACCCAACCAAAGAAGCGGAAGCCAAAGCAAAAATCGGCAGCCATGTCTGGGACCTGCTTAAAAAATTCAACTTTTTGAGCCACCACACATCTAACCTTGAAAGCAATAAAAACAAAAAAGCCAAAATAATAGTTGTAACCCAAATCAGCAGTCCGCCGAATCTCGGCACTCGCGTTTCGTCTTTACCGTGAAATTTTTGGAAAAACGGCATATCTTTTCCGTCTATTGATTTGTCCCTCGCGTCTTTCCGCCAAAGCTTATGTTTATATAAAAAGCCAGTCAAAAATGGAGTTATCAAAAACGCCAAAATAAAACTTAAAGCTCCCAACGAAAAAATTTTTATAACGCTTATCGTTAATTCCGGCATAAATTTTATTATTATCTTTATTCCCTCACCGCTTCAATGAGTTTTCTCATATCGCCAAAACGGTCGCCGCTACCCAATACAACATTTATGATATAACTGCCTTTCTCTTCGCCATTCACTACTAAAAGCAGACATCCATTAGCAAGTATGCTAAATCCAGTTTTCCCGCCTATTATTCCTGGAATTTCCCCCAAAAGTTCGTTTATATTTTGAGGCATAAAATAACGCAAAGAACCGTCGTGATTAAAAACTCTGTAATTTTTTTTAGTTGTTATTTCAAAAATACGCGGATAATTTTTTAAAATATATTCCGCGAGCCGGGCTAAATCTTGGACTGTTGAAAAATTGCTTTCTTTACTGGGACTTGCTTCATCAAGCCCTGTTGGATTAAAAAATTTAGTATCCGCAAGTTCTAAATCTTGGGCGTAATAATTCATCAAATCAACAAAAGCGTCTTTGCTTATGAACTCCGCTAAAGCAAAAGCCGCGTCGTTGCTTGATTCAATCAGCATTATATTTAAAAGATTCTCAATAGAAATTTTTTCTCCAACTATTAAATCCCCATACCTCAAAGAACCTTCCTGGTCAAACGCCTCCTTGCTTATTATTATTAATTGAGACGAATTATATGTTTCGTTTAAATCAAAAACAATCAAAGCGGTCATCAGCTTAGTTAATGATGCAATAGGCAGGAACTGACCGGAATTATTTTCATATAAAATCCGCTCCTTTCCATTTTTATCCATTTCAACCGAGATTGCGGCTCTCGCTCCTATTTGCAGGCTGTCAATCTTTCTTTGTCTTTGTTCCGCTTTATGCAGTAGAATAATCCTGTTTAATTGGGCTGTGAAAATTTCAGAAGTTCCGTTTGCCATTCGCGCAAAATAAAAGCTCTCCAGGTTATTGGCAAACACATTCATTCCCCACCAAAAAGGTATACTCATAATAAGAATAATAAATAAAACTTTTAAATTTTTTTTAGAAATATCCGAGTTCATGTTTCCTTATTATACGCCACATAAAAAATAAATCAAAAATTTTTCTAAAAGCCCGTCTGCAACGCTTCGCAAGCGAGTAATCCCGCATCGCTACGCGAAACATTGCTGGCGGGCGTAGCGATGCGGACGTGGTTGACAATAACATTTATATATATAATATAAAATTATGTTGTTGTTCTTTCCACTATTCCCATTATTTTTTCGGAGTAAAATCCATGGCGACGAAAACAAAGATAGGATGTTTCTCAATGGCAATAAGCCAAGAGGGTAATGTAGTGGTAGCAAGAACGCACAAAAGCGCGATAAAAAGCGCTAAAGACGAAGGATATCGTCTGGAAGATGTCGCAATAATTAATTGTACCGTTTTTGGCAAGACATGTTCTAAACCGCCATTCAAAATAATGAAAAGACACCATTCAGCGCTCAAACAATCCTTCAGCGATTTACTGAACAACGGCAAATGAATTCAAGGCGTAAACGCAGACATTGAAAGGAATCAAGATGAACGGAATCTCGAAATTGATATTACGGGGCACATCGGCTATCAACGAAACAACACTGGAAAATCTCAAAGAAATTGAAAAAAAATGTCAACTCTGCCATTCTTGGTATATAGGTAGAGTAGGCGACTCTGGAGTTTGCCCTGCTTGCCGCCATAGACTAAATGGGAATAGGCGTAACTCAGGCGGCGGAAAAATTGTTCGCTCGTCGTATTCACGAAAAAAGTCAGGCAAAATGCTCGCCGAATAATTTCTCGCTACGAAACCAATGCCGAAAAATCAAACCAATTAAGGCGTGGAGAAACCTCTCCACGCTCTTTTTTTTATTTTCCTTCGCCTTGCAAAGGAAAATAATCCCCCTGTAGCTCCGATGTTCTGTATACAGACCTTTGGCATTTTTATACACATACCGAGATACTAATGCTTCTCGGTAAAAACCGCCATATGTCTGTGTACATTACCCAGAGCTATTGACGAGAAGCAAAGAGGTATGCATATGTTGACAAAATACCATACCCTGATATGATGGAGTTAGTTCTTAATGGTAATGGATTCCTTGTTATTCCTTATGAAGGGAGGCAAAAAATGTTGGTATTATCAAGGCAAAAAGATGAATCAATCATGATTGGCGACGAAGTGAAAATCACAATCATTGATGTCCGCGGACATAAAGTGCGGATTGGTATCACTGCCCCGAAACATATCCTGGTCCATCGCCGAGAAATCTACGACGCCATCAAAAAAAAGGAAGTTGATCGCGCCGAGAAAGAAAGATCGGAAAAACAAAACCCGATAAACAAACCCAGCGACCATCATTCGGAATCGGAATGGGAAGAAACATTGCCGCAACCTAGATAACAAGGAATGCAGCCAATGTAGGGCGCGAAAGGAGATCGTCCAACCCTTATTCGCGCTCTTTTTTTCCAAAACCTGCTTACTTAGTATTAACACGATCGTTTGGCGAGAAATATTTCTATAATTCTTTTCGCAAATCGTAAATACTTCCGGCTCCCATAATAATCAAAACATCTCCGTCAAAATTATTTTTCAAATAATCCGCTATTTCCCCTCTTTGGATATGTTTCGCGCTTGGCAAGTTGATTTTTTCACAAACAGTTTTGGAGTTTACTCTCTTTTTTACATCCTCTTTTTCCCTGCCCGCCACATCGTAAATGTCAGTAAGTATAAGGTTGTCTAAAACCGCCTTATCTGTTGATTCTTTTAGGACTTCTAAAAAAACTCGGATGAAATCGTCAAATAAAAAAAAAGTCCTCTGATACTGATGGGGCTGAAAAACGCACCAAATTTTCCTATCCGGAAATTTTTCCCGAGCCGCTTTAAGAGTCGCTAAAACCTCTGTCGGATGATGACCGTAATCCTCAATAATAGTTATTTTCTTCCCGTTTATTTTTTTCTCGCTGATTTCAAACCTGCGCCAAGCGCCTTGGTATTTTAATAACGCCTCAAATGAAACATCGTCAGAAATCCCTAATTCTCTGGCAACGGTCAAAGCCGCCAAAGCATTATAAATATTGTGTTGCCCAGGTATTTTTAATATTTTCTTTAACTCTTCCGCTTCTTTTTGCTTAATAGAAAAATTTTTGGTTTTAAATTTCAAGTTTGAGATTTGAGATTTGAGATTTAAAATATTGCAGTCGTCCTCGTTTGCAATCAAAACCCCGTCTTCCGATAAATGACACACATATTCTCTAAATGTCTTGATAATGTGTTCCAAATCCCGATAATAATCCAAATGCTCCCTTTCAATATTGGTCAAGACAATTATTTTCGGCCAATAATTCAAAAATGACGCTTGCCACTCATCCGCCTCAATTACTAAATATCTGCCATCACCTACCCGGCAATTGCTGTTTTGGAATTCTTTAAGTTTTGTGCCGATAATAACAGTCGGGTCAAGCCCGGCTCTTTCCATTATCAAAGAAAGCATTGCTGTTGTCGTGCTTTTCCCGTGAGCGCCGGAAACAGCGATTGTAAAATATTTCTTTGTAAGTCCGCCCAATGCCTCGGGATAGCTTAAAATTTGAAACTTAAAACCAATAACTTGGAACTCATGGGCTTTCCTTAATTCTGGATTATCTGGTTGAATTGCCGGACTGTAAATTACTATATCAGCGTTATCCGCTAAATTCTCCGCTAAATGCGGTCCTATGAAAATTTTAGCGCTTAATTCTTTTAAGGCGTTAGTAATTTCCGAAGACGCCAAATCCGAACCAGAAACCTGATTTCCCTTTGCCAAATAATATCTCGCCAAAGCGGAAACCCCGATTCCGCCAATGCCGATAAAATGGATTCTCATAAATTTAACTTTCAAAAGAAAACGACTCAATTATCTCATACTTCGACCCTCCTCTTTTCAGCTCGCTTTCCATTACTTCAGTTGAATCAATAAAAAAATTCATATCTATATCTTCATCAATTTCCGGCCTTTCTTCCGGCTCTATTTTAAGCCACTCCCACGCCCTAATCCTTGCCAAAGTTATATGCGAAGAAAATTCTTTACTATCCGCTGAAAAACGAATCTTTTGCGATTCCAATAATAAATCATCTAAATCGTTTTTCAACGTTGAAAATTCTTTTGACTTTTTTCCCGTCGCCCAAACCATTCTCGGCGGTTTGTTCTCCGAAAAAGAACAATCATCTGACCTGTCATCCAAGGCTTTAACAAAGGAAGGTGAGGACTTTAGAAAATTCTGCCGAGCTTCATTTTCGTTTATATATGCAGGCTTGTTTTTCGGCCCATAGCAAATTTTATTTATATTTACTGAAAACGGATTATGTTTCTCGGCAACTTTCTTCGCTATCTCGCACGCCTCAACAAGTTCCTCGTCGCTGGCATAGCCGATAAACGCCAAAGTAATATGGAGATTCTCCGGATTAGTCCATCTTGCTGGCAATCCCGGCCATTTTTCTTTATATCCTGCCAATTTATTCCTTATTTTCTCCGGCAAATTCACTGCGATAAAAATTCTATGTTTTTGCATATTCTATCAATATAACGGAAACGCTTCCCGTTATATTGTTTCTATTTATACCCATATCAACACAAATTTTATTAAGTGTAAATTGATAGCAGCCGGGCATACTAAACAAAATGGAACAAGATTTTAAGATATTAATTAGTTATTTTGACCTAATTATATCTTATCCTTGTTCCATTTTGATTAAAATACCCAATAATAAAACCAAACTCTGCGAGAAATTATCTCGCGGTGTTTTTTTTGATTAGTCCCCTATTTTTGTGATTTGAACTTCGGTGAAAAATTGGCGATGGCCTTTTTTTGTTCGCCGCCTTGTTTTTGCTTTGTATCTAAAAATTATTTCCTTGTCCCCTTTCTCCTGCTTTAAAATCTTGCCGAAAACTCGGGCCCCTTTTATAAAAGGATTTCCGATTTCCAATTTTCCGCTTTTTTCAAACAGCAAAACTTCTCCAAAGATTATTTCTTCGCCTTCATCTTTTCCAATTTTCTCTATTTCTATTTTATCCCCGGGTTTGACAAGATACTGCTTGCCCCCTGTTTTTATCACTGCCAACATAATATTTGAATATAAATAGCTACCCTCTCTTCAATCATCCCCTTCTGCGGATGGGAGGAAAGGTGGAGGAGAAATTCGTAATTCGTAATTCATAATTCTTAATTTGATTCGGTTGCTGGCGGTTCAATTCCTTTTATATTTATTTTTGAATCCCCGCCTGAAATTTTAACCACATCTTTATCAATTTTAATAAATTCTTTGCTCGCTTTATTGTAGCTTCCGACTGTCTCGCCCAGATGGCTTCCAAGCCGTTTCATATATTCGCTGCAAACAACCATATGCTTGCCGAGCCGTTCAACTTGTCTTATTATTTCCTTCGCCTGTTCGGAAATCTTCTGGTTTCTCAGTCCCTGTAAGACAGTTTGTAAATAGGCCAAGAAAGAAGTCGGCGAAACAACAACGACTTTTTTCTTGCCAGCGTAATAAATTAAATTATCCGTTTCTCCTGTTATGGCCCCAACTTTATTGATAATCAAATCGTAATAAACAGCTTCTGACGGTATAAACATAAAAGCGAAATCCATTGTATTCTCTTCAGGCCTTACATATTTAGCCGTTTCTTCAATGCGGATTTTCAAATCAGCCACAAAAGCTAATTCGTATCTCTTCTTTTCAACCGAATTATGTTCTTCTACCATCCTGTTATAATTTTCCAAACTGAATTTTGAATCAATGGGAATAACTCTTTTTTCAATAAAAACCGCGGCGTCAACTATATTCCCATCCTTAAAAGGATATTGCATCTGATAAGAACCGGGCGGCAAAACATTTTTAAGCACTGTCTCAAGATAATATTCGCCCAGAACTCCTCTTTGTTTCGGATTTTTAAGAATATCTTGCAAACTGCGGAGCTGATCTGCAAATCCCACCACTTGTTTATTCGTCTCGTCAAGCCGCGCCACTCTTTCGGTGACATCCCGGACTATTTTCGCTGTCTGTCCGAATTGCGCCTGAATAGCTTTTGTTGAGTCTGAGAGTTTACTGTCTAAAACATTGTTTATGGTATTCAACTGCTGTTGAAGCATCAAAAATGACTCCCCTTTGTTATCAGATTTTTTAGCCAGCAATAAAAAAAACAATCCCCCGATTCCTATCGCCACCAAAGCTAAAAGAAAAATTATTAATATCTCCATTTGAATATTATTTATCCTATATTAAAACCCATAAAAAATCAATGGCAATTTCCCGTGAACAATTTCCAATAATGACGGGAGATGCTCCCGTCATTATTCCTCTATCTGAAAAAAATTTCAGCGAACAGAAATAAAATATAAATAAAAATCAAAAACAGGGCTTCTTTTATGGTAATTTTCTTTTCTGTTCTTGTAAAAAGTAAAAATAAAACAGCTGAAATCATCAAGAAAATTCTGGCTATAAAAAAAGAATTTTGATTTGACGATACAATGGGATGGATTAGGGCTACTATCCCGAGAACGAATGTTGAAGTGTAAATCACAGATCCAATTAAATCACCCAGGACGAGCCAGTTTTGTTTTCTTTTGGCAGAAACAATGCTGAAATACATTTCCGGAACTGTGTCGCCCAGCCCGATAACAAGAATTCCGATAAGCGCCAACGGCGCATTAAAAAAAACAGAAAACATTATCGCGCTCTTAACAATTCCGACTGAAGCAGCTAAAAGCAAGAGCAGAGCAAAAATTATTTTTCCAAAATTTTTCAAAAAACCAAAAAAACCCTCTTTAAACTCGCGGGTTTCGTAAATTTTATTGCCGTAAACTTTTTTAAATCTTTCCTCTTTTGAAAAAAGCCAAAAAACATAAAGAAAAAAAGGAAGGATTAAAATTAAGCCATCAGCCCGGCCCAATACCCCGTCTGCCATTAAGAGCAAAGGCAAAATAGCAATAATAGCGACGAAAATAACGCTGCTTTGAACCATCTTGCTCCCGGCTGACATATTTGCTCCGCTGGCTAAAACCGCCAGACCGACAACTAATGTAAGGTTAACAACATTCCCTCCGACAATATCGCCAAAAGATAGCTGGGGAATACCGTTCAAGGCAGAATTTATGCCGACAAAAAGATTAGGAATAGAACAAGTGGCGGCCATAATAAAAAACGCCACCACAAATTCCCGCCAATGCAGATATTCAGCCATACGCGTCAAATAACCAACCAGCTTTGCCCCTGACCAAAATAATACCAGGCAGGAAAATATAAAAAGCAAAATATATAAAAAAATCATATAGCTTAATTAAAATAATTATTCAAAATCTTTTTAACGCTTCTCCATCCCCAACCGTTTTTTAAATATTCTTCCCTATTTTTCGCGTCAATTCTGTTTATAAATGCTTCGTAAAAAATAAGTTTGTATGGCATGAATGATTTTGTCGCTAAACTTTTTCCGGAATTATGTTCGTCAAACCTCTTTTTTAAATTAGAAGTATGCCCGACATATAAACTGTTATCTTTCAAACCCTGTAGAATATAGACATAATACATATTTATGGCGGGGCGGAACGTAATAAATTTTGCCGCGGCAAAATTTAAACGTTCCAGCAGCGTTTAAATTTTTCCAAAGGAAAAATTTATTACGCTGCGCCCTTTGTTTGAAAATGCGCGAACCTTCTTTGAACGAAACTGACGCTCCGCCTGCTGGCGGACTTCGGCTCGGGCGAAGCGGAATTCCCCCCCCACACCCCCCTTCCGCCGCGCCCTCGCTTTGGACGCCGACGGAATTTGTGCCGGCGTTAGCTGGCGCGCCGCTCAAAATTTTTCAAATAATCCTTTATTCTTTCGCGGTCTTCGTTTTCTTTTTCGCCCTTAAAATATATCTCGATAAAATCAATTTTACAACTTTGGCAATGAAAAGCGTAAATAAC